>ERZ1699239.212-NODE-212-length-16480-cov-4.460588_pt1 | contig 16480 bp, 13 predicted proteins | sample MGYA00581536_ERZ1699239 | MGnify/ENA primary metagenome ERZ1699239 (study PRJEB42319, sample SAMD00040333) | human oral metagenome | material: saliva | host: Homo sapiens | study: EMG produced TPA metagenomics assembly of PRJDB4115 data set (Metgenomic analysis of...
ATCCCCAATAGTGAGGATAATTTTAAACTTATTTAGCTGCTGCATAAAGCTCAGCAACTTTATTCCAGTTAATGATTTCAAAGAAAGCTTTGATGTAGTTTGGACGTACGTTACGGTAGTTTAGGTAGTATGCATGTTCCCAAACATCAAGTGCCAAGATTGGTTTCTTACCGTCTGAGATAGGAGTGTCTTGGTTAGCAGTTGAAACAACTTCAAGCTTACCTTCAGCGTTAACAACAAGCCATGCCCAACCTGAACCAAAACGAGTTGTTGCTGCCGCTGTGAAAGCTTCTTGGAAGGCTTCAAATGAGCCGAAAGCTTCGTTAATAGCAGCTGCTACTTCTGCAGTTGGTTCTTGTTTTTCAGGAGACAAGAGTTCCCAGAAAAGTGCGTGGTTAAGGTGTCCACCACCATTGTTAATAAGTGCTTGACGGATATCTGCTGGAATTTGTTCCACGTCAGCCAAAAGTGCTTCGAGATCTTCACCAATTTCTGGGTGTTTTTCAAGAGCAGCATTAGCATTTGCTACATAAGTTGCGTGGTGTTTATCGTGGTGAAGAGTCATTGTTTCAGCATCAATGTATGGTTCCAAAGCGTCGTAAGCGTAAGGAAGGTCTGGAAGGATAATTGCCATAGTAAAGGTCCTCTTTTCATTTTTTCTTCATTTTACCGTAAAGTGGTAGAGCTTTCAAAAATTTTGCTTACAAAATCAAAGAAAACTCCAAATTTCTAGCGGTTTGATACGATTTTTAAAAGTGCTAAATCAAACAAGTAATCTTTATCTAAAGTTCCTGTTTTTATCTGGTAATCTGTCTCTACTAAAATCTTAATCGTCTTTTTTAAGAATGCTACTGACAAAGGACGGCTATCTCTCAGTGCAAAACGAACCTGAAATTGATTGACTTTACGCCCTAAATAATCTGACAGACTTGAAACAATTTGCTGCTCACTTTTGCCTTGAGCAGATAAGAGTTTAACCTGTAAATAGGTACGAAATTGTCCCAACATCACAGCAATCAACTTAATCTCATCTTCACCCTGAAGCCGTAAATCATGAACCAATTCACGAACACTCTGAATTTGGCCTCGCAAAAGAAGTTGCGTCATATCAAAAATATTATCTTGCAAACTTTTAGGAATGGCCTCAGCAATATCTTGCGATGAGATATTTCCTTCCGTTTTATACCCCTTTAGAAAAGCTAAGTTTTTTTGAACATCTGAAAAGTCAAAATTTGACTTAATCAAAAGTTCCTCAAAGACTCCTGTATCAAATGTAAGCCCCTCTTGATGCGCCTGCTTTTGAAAATAGGTTCTAAGTTCTGCATCTTTTAAAGGACTGGCTTCAAGCACCATGGCATCACGTTTGAGAAGTTTGACTAAACGACGCTTTCCATCTAGCTTTCCTGCAGACATCAAGACAAGACGTGTTGTTTCAACAGGAGACTCAAGATAATTTTCAAGGCGCTTCAACTCTTTCTCATCCAGATACGATTTTTTAGCAGTAGTCATATCCGCGAAATGATCAAAAATGACCACCTTTTCATCTGCAAAAAAAGGCATGCTTTCTAAATCGAGCTCAGCATCTTGATAATCAGTCTCAGACATATCAAAATAAGAATAGGTTAAGTCACCCGGATCAAAACCAATTTGTTTTAAAAATTTTTCTTTTGCTTGACTATACTGCCCTAAATCCTCGCCCGCCAAGACCGTTATCATGGGGAGCTTTTCTTTGGACAGCTTTTCAATCGTTTCCATAGCAATCATGGTTTTATTATAACAGATTTTTCACCATAACAAAAAGCCCACCACCAAAGTGATGAACTTTACTTCACTAACCAGAGTTACGAAGACCTGTTGCAATACCATTTATGGTAATGTGAATAAGGCTAATTTCGTCATCGGTCAAATCATTGTTACGAAGACGTTTAATCAATTCAATTTGGATGTAGTTCAAGACATTGAAGTATGGTAAACGGAAGTCCAAACTTGCTTTAAGCGATGGACTTTCATCAAGGAAGCCATCATGTTTTTCAATAGCAAGAATAACATCCTTAGTCAACTGCCACTCATCCAAAATAATATTGAAGACACTGCGTACTTCTTCACTCTCTGCCAATTGTGCATAGTGGAAGGCGATATTCATGTCTGATTTTGAAAGCACCATGTCCACGTTTGACAAAAGTGAACGGAAGAATGGCCATGTTTCAAACATATGTTGAAGTTTCTCAAGGTTGCCTTCTTCAGCTTGGATAAAGCGATTAAAGGCAGAACCCACACCATACCAACCTGGGAACATGATACGGTTTTGTGACCATGAGAATACCCAAGGAATCGCACGAAGACCAGAAATCTCAGTAATAGTCTTACGAGCCGCTGGACGAGAACCGATATTCAAACTTGAGACTTCTTTAATAGGGCTTGCTTCAAAGAAGTAATCATAGAAATGTTCGTTTCCAAAGACAAGATCACGATAGATAACATTAGAATCATGAACAATACCGTCCATAATTTCACGGAAATCAACCAATTCATCTGGGTCGGCAATTTGACGTGTTACCATACGGTCAAGGGCAGCTGAAACAAGCATTTCAAGATTGTAGTAGGCAGCATCCTTATTACCATATTTATTACCGATAACTTCACCTTGCTCAGTCAAACGGATACGGTCCTTAATGGTACCAAATGGTTGAGACGTAATAGCATCGTATGATGGGCCACCACCACGACCGACAGTACCACCACGGCCATGGAAGAAGGTAATCTTAATACCACGCTCTTCACCGATCTTAGTCAATTCGTTTTGAGCTTTGTAAAGTGTCCAACCTGAAGACAAGTAACCACCATCTTTGTTAGAGTCTGAGTAACCCAACATGATTTCTTGGTAGTTGTTGCTATTCTTGATCCAACGTTTAACGATATCATAACCAAGATATTGTTTCATGATATCATTAGAGTTTTCCAAGTCTTCGATAGTTTCAAAAAGTGGAACAATTTGGACACGCGCACGTTCAGTATCAACCAAACCAACTTCTTTAAGAAGGATAGCCAACTCAAACATATCAGAAACGCTCTCAGTGTGAGAAATGATATGTTGTTTGATGACATCTTCACCGATATAGTCTTTCAAGAGACGAGCAGTGCGGAAGATTGCCAATTCTTTTTCAAGTGTTTCAGACTTAGGCACATTAGTTGATGACAAGGTACGAGGATCTTCTTGCAATTCTTTAAGAAGAACCGCAACTTTTTCAACCTCTGTTAATTCACTATAGTTATCAACAATATTTGCAGATTTAAGCAACTCTGCTACACATGCTTCATGAACACTTGAATCTTGACGCATATCGATTGTAGCAAGATAGAAACCAAAGACTTCTACAGCTTGAAGAAGCTCTTCGAAATCACCTGAAATCAAGACAGCATCGTCGTTTTCAAGAAGTGAATTTTTGATTGCCAAAAGATCATCATGGAAGGCATCTGCTGTTTCGTAGAATTCTGTTGTTTGTTGTGAGACAGCTTGAAGACTTTGGCTGAGACGTTGTTGCACGTAATCAGCTACTACTTCACCTGTTGAAGCCGAACCCAGACGAACATTTTCAGAAAGGCGTTTAGCAACTCTTTCCTTGCTGAAGTTTCCTTCTTTAAAGAAAAGAAGTGTTTGAATCAACTTAGACTGGATGTAACTGAAAGCACGACGGTAAGGTTCATTTTCACGATAAACAGATGTATCTGGAGAATGTTTCGCCATCTCTGCTACTGTATCTGAAACCTCAGTCAAGCGTGATGAGAGGGAGAATGAACGGTAAAGATTATCAACTTTTTCGATATAGTAGTTGAGGATAACTTCACTTTGCAATGTTGCAGAAAGTTTAAGAGTTTCTGCTGTTACAAATGGGTTCCCGTCACGGTCACCACCAATCCACATACCCATAGTAATAGGTGTTGGATTGTCAAGTTCAATACCTTTTTCAACCGCTAAACGTTTGAATTCATGTGATAGGTTCGTAATCGCCTTAATCAATGAGGAGTTATAATACTCCATAACGTTAGTGATTTCGTTTTTAACCTTAAGTTTTTTCTCACGAATGATATCTGTTTGCATCATAATTTCTACATAACGACGCAAATCTGCATACCATTTATCCTTGTTAATAAGACCAGCCTTAACGTCACGATGCTTACGGAGAAGTTCGTGAATGTGGTTAGTCAATTCAAGCATGGTTTTACGTTGAACCTGAGTTGGGTGGGCTGTCAATACTGGCACGACATTGACATGTTCAAGAATGTCACGTGCATTATCACTTTCAGCGACAACATCAAAGGTTTCAGACAACTTACCTAGATAAGATTCATCAATATTGTTCTTGTGGTTGACTTCATAAGCCAAATCCACGTCCTCAGAGATATTAATCAAGAGAGGTAACAAAGAGAAATAACGTGATGCAACGACCATATCGTCATTCGTCATTTCTGAAATGGCTTGTGTAAGGGCCACATAGTCACCTTCATCATAAAGTTCAACCAAATGTTGGATTGTTGTGAGACCTTGCTCTCCAGCCATGCCTCGTGTTGCATCATCCAACAATTCTTTCAAGATACCAACTTCTTCAGAGATGATTTCCTGGTTGTTACTGCTTTCCAATTTGTTAAAAGCCAAACCGTATTCTCCTTACTTTATGTAGTACCCTTTTATCATATCACTTTTAAAACAAAAGTAAACTATTTTCCTTTAAATCGTCAGTTATTTTGCAATTTTCCGACTTTTTCAAACAATTTTTTAAGTCTATTTCCGAACTTTATTAAAAAAAGACTCTGAAACAGAGTTCAGAATCTTAATTATACTTTTCTTGATAGAATTTGATTTCATCGCCATCTTCAACCTTAAGTTGGTTGGCTGCTTTTTCACCAAGTTTCCCATTAACATCAAACATCCAATAGATGCCCTTATCTTTATCTTGAGAAATACCATCAATCTCAGTGATAAAGCCATCGTTTTCTTGAACAGGATAGACCTCTTCCAAGACATCAAGCACTGTATCCCCTTTTTGGATTTCTACTGATTTTTTCTTACTTTCCTTTTCCGTTTTCAAAATCAAAGTCACCTGACCTTGAACCTTAGACTGATGATTGTTTGTGCTACTAGTAAGTTTAGCTGCCTCATTTTTTCCACAGGCTGCTAGGGTAACAAGTGATAAGGCAAGAAAGAGATAAGTTAATAATTTTTTCATTTCAAAAACCTCCTAAAAATAGACTGGATGAATGGATAAAATAGAAGCGTCGATACTGCATGATAGGTGTCGTAAAGTAGACCAGAAATAACAAAGGTAATCCCACTTTTAAATAGGAGGCCATAGCTGTAATCCATGAGAACCCCATAGAGAAAGGACAAGAGAGTAACCAAAGCAATCTGCCAAACAAGTGACAACCTAGGTGCCATCAAACTCCAAAGAGCCATCAAGACGCCGAAAGCCAGAATCTGATTAAAGACCCAGGGACCAAAACCAAAAATGAATCCTGAGATGGACATGGTTAAAGCCATAATCAATAGACCATCAACCAAACCCAAATAAAGAACAGCCACAAAAAACATAGCTGTAATAGGCTGAATATTTGGCAATCCTATAAATGCTGACCGCAATCCTACTGCCAGAGCTGACAGAATGGCTATTCGAGCCATTCGTTGAATCGTTAATTTCATATATCTATTATGCCAGAAATAAGGAAATATGACTAGTTTTAAAAAATAAAAACTAAAGATTTCTTGAAATACAGAGTGAGATCGTACAAATTGTAAAAATAATGTTCCTTGTAGCCTCTCCCAAATATCAAACAGTTTGATCAGGCTAAATATTTGATATAAAAAATGTACTCTCATTCACTATCCTCTGTCATCTTGACAACGATAAAAAAATTAAGTTCAATTAATTATATAAGTTAACTTGACTTAATTTTTGTTTTAAAGTATATTAAACTCAAGGAGGTAGCTAATGATTCAAATTGAAAATATTAATGTGTCTTACCAACAGACATTAGCTCTGGATAATATCACCTTAAACTTGGAGGGACCTAGTATTACTGGAATTATTGGACCAAATGGTGCTGGTAAATCAACTCTAATTAAAGCATTAATTGGTATTATTCCTCACTCTGGAAAAATCCTTTTCAATAAACAACCTATTCGTCAGCAATTGAATCGTATTTCCTATGTTGCACAGAAGGCTGATATTGATTTTAACTTTCCGATTACTGTCAGAGAGTGCATCTCTCTAGGACTCTATCCCAAAACCAAGTTCTTTAAACGTCTAACTAAAAGAGATTGGTCTAAGGTCACAGAGGCTTTAACACTACTCGGTCTAAATGATCTGGCCCATCGACAAATAAGCCAATTATCAGGAGGTCAATTTCAACGTGTTCTAATCGCTCGTTGTCTTGTACAAGAGGCTGATATTATTTTATTAGATGAACCCTTTGTAGGGATTGACTCCGTTAGCGAAGATATTATCATGAACACCTTGAGAGAACTTAGGGACAAAGGTAAGCTTATTCTTATTGTCCACCATGATTTGAGCAAAGTTCCTCATTATTTTGACCAAGTTATCCTCCTAAATCGTAAACTGATTGCTAGTGGGCCTACTAATCTTATTTTTAATGAGGATAATCTCCGTAAAACCTACGGTAACAGTTTATTTTATAAAGGAGATGTAAATGATTTCTGAATTTATTGATGGTTTGCTAAATTTCCACTTCTTACAAAATGCTCTTATAACGGCTTTAGTTATTGGAATTGTCGGGGGTGCTGTTGGTTGTTTTATTATTCTAAGAGGGATGTCACTTATGGGTGATGCAATTTCACATGCGGTTCTACCTGGGGTAGCCATTTCCTTTATCTTGGGTATTAACTTTTTCATAGGAGCCATCATCTTTGGACTTTTAGCTTCTACAATGATTACCTATATCAAAAGTAATTCCATTATTAAGAGTGACACGGCAATTGGGATTACCTTTTCGAGCTTTCTAGCTCTCGGTATTATTCTCATCGGTGTTGCTAATAGTTCCACAGATCTCTTTCATATTCTCTTCGGGAATATTCTAGCTGTACAAGACATGGACATGTGGATAACGATTATCGTTTCACTTCTCGTACTAGCAACTATTACAATCTTCTTTCGCCCTCTACTCCTAACATCCTTTGATCCAATTTTGGCCAAGTCAATGGGAGTTAAAGTCTCCTTCTACCATTACTTACTGATGGTTATTCTAACCTTGGTTGCTGTAACTGCCATGCAAAGTGTCGGTACTATTCTTATTGTGGCACTTTTAATTACACCGGCTGCGACTGCCTACCTTTATGCTCATAGCCTAAAAACAATGATTCTTCTCTCATCAGGATTGGGGGCTTTGGCATCTGTTCTAGGTCTTTTTATAGGCTATAGTTTTAATATTGCAGCTGGTTCGTGCATTGTATTAACGTCTGCTCTACTCTTTCTCATCAGCTTTTTCATCGCCCCTAAACAAAGTGGCATGAAAAAAACTTATAAACAATAAAATAATAGGATGAAAATAATATGAAAAAAATACTATCAACAATAGTACTACTACTTTTAGCGGTAGTTACTCTAACAGCTTGTACCAATAAACAAGGCAGTAGCAAGGATAAATTACGAGTCGTTACGACCAATTCCATTATTGCCGATATCACCAAAAATATTGCTGGAGATAAAATCACTCTCCACAGTATTGTACCCGTTGGTAAGGATCCTCACGAATACGAACCTCTTCCTGATGATGTAAAGAAGACATCGCAAGCTGACTTGATTTTTTACAACGGCATCAATTTAGAAACTGGTGGAAATGCTTGGTTTACTAAGTTAGTCAAGAATGCTCATAAGACAGAAAATAAAGATTATTTTGCAGTTAGTGATGGTGTTGAGGTAATTTACCTTGAAGGTCAATCAGAAAAAGGTAAGGAAGATCCCCACGCTTGGCTTAATCTGGAAAATGGGATTATTTATGCTCAAAATATTGCCAAGCAACTGATTGCTAAGGACCCTAAAAACAAGACCTTCTACGAAAAGAATCTAAAATCCTATACTGACAAACTTAGTAAACTGGACCAAGAAGCTAAAGAGACATTTAACAAGATTCCCGATGAGAAAAAACTGATTGTCACTAGTGAAGGATGCTTCAAATACTTCTCTAAAGCCTATGGCGTACCATCTGCCTACATCTGGGAAATCAATACTGAAGAAGAAGGTACACCAGACCAAATCAAAACACTCGTGGAAAAACTACGTCAAACAAAGGTACCAGCTCTCTTTGTCGAATCCAGTGTCGATGAACGCCCTATGAAAACAGTATCTAAGGATACCAATATTCCTATTTATGCAAAAATTTTTACAGATTCTATTGCTGAAAAAGGGCAAAACGGTGATAGCTACTACAACATGATGAAATATAATCTGGATAAAATCACCCAAGGCTTGAATCAGTAAAAATCTTATCTAAGAAATATTCTGTATTCTTATGATAAATCTGTTATACTAAGGTGAGACTATTTTCAAAGGAAGAGAAATGACACCTAACAAAGAAGACTACCTCAAATGTATCTATGAGATTGGTACTGAAGAAAGCAAAATAAGCAATAAGGAAATCGCAAACCGTATGCAGGTGTCTCCACCTGCTGTGACGGAAATGATTAAGAAATTGATTTCTGAAGACCTCATCATCAAAGACAAAGTCAAGGGCTATCTTCTAACGAAAACTGGTAAAATCAATGTTGCTGAACTCTATCGGAAACATCGCCTCATCGAAGTCTTTTTGGTGGACCACTTGCAATATACTTGTGACCTAATTCATCAAGAGGCTGAAATTTTAGAGCATACTGTCTCTGATCACTTTATCAATGCCCTTGACCGCCTACTCAATTACCCCCAAACCTGTCCACACGGTGGGCAAATCCCCAAGTCAGGTCAGCTCATAGAGGAAATCTACAACCAGACTTTTACACAAGACCTAACTCCTGGAGACTATGTACTTCGTCGAGTTCAGGATCAAATTGATTTACTCCATTATTTGGAAACTGTCGGTCTTAAAATTGGAGTAACTTTTACCTTGAAAGGCTTTGACCCTTTTACACAACTCTACCGCCTGAATATTGATGGAAAAGAAATTCAAATTCCAGAAACTGTTGCTAGCAACCTTTATATTGAATCAAACTAAAAAAGCGAGGCTGATAAACACCCTTAGAAGTGTCATCAGTCTCACTTTTTTTACATTTGTTTCAAGCGTTCCACCCGTTCTGAAATTGGTGGGTGCGTATAAAAGAGCTTCTGTAAACCAGATTCCTTTTTGGGATCATTGATATAGAGAGCTGCGCTAGCATCATCTACGTGATGTTGCATCGGTTCACTATGATCAAGTTTAAGCAGAGCATTAATCATACCTTGTGGGTTACGTGTCAATTCGACGCTAGAAGCATCAGCTAGAAATTCACGCTGACGTGAAATAGCCAACTGAACCAGGGTAGCTGCCAAAGGCGCCAAAATAATGGCAATCAAGGAAATAATGAGAAGAATAATTTCCAAACCGCTACTTCCATTACGGTCATCATCATTTCTACGACGGCCTCCACCCCAGAACATCATATTACGAGCCATCCCAGCTAGCATGGTAATGGCAGATGCTAAGGCAACTGCTATGGTAGAGATTCGGATATCGTAGTTGCGAATATGACTCACTTCATGTCCGATAACCCCTTCAAGCTCCTCACGATTCATAACTGCAAGAAGACCGGTTGTAGCAGCTACTGCAGCATTCTTAGGGCTTGATCCAGTCGCAAAAGCATTCATAGAAGGATCATTGACAATAAAGACACGTGGCATTGGGATTTGTGCTACCATAGCCATATCCTCAACCACATGATAAAGGTTTGGAGCGGTTTGTTCATCAACCTCTCGTGCACCATTCATAGCCATAACGACATTGGTTGATTGGAAAATCATGGTAACGGCATAGATAAAACCGATAACTAGAGCAAGAATCAAACCACCGAAGCCTGAACCTAACCAAAGATAGCCGACACCATAACCAACAAGGCCCAACAAGAGGAAAAAGACCAGGAGCAAAAGCCAAGTCTTTCTCTTATTTCGAGCAATCTGATCAAATAACATATTAGTTACCTAGTCCACTGAAATCAACCTTAGGAACAGCTTTTTCTTCTTCTGGTGTTTCAAGGAATTCAGCAGCCTTAAAGCCAAACATCTTAGCAATAACATTGCTTGGGAATGTTTCCAATTTCACATTGTAGTTACTTGTCACACTGTTATAAAGTTGACGTGAATAGGCAATTTTGTTTTCAGTGTTCGTCAACTCTTCTTGAAGCTGGCTGAAGTTTGCACTAGCCTTAAGGTCAGGGTAACTTTCAGCTACCGCAAAGATTCCAGAAACCTGGCGTGTCAATTCATCACTAGCACGCATCGCTTCTGCTGGCGAAGTCGCCGCTGCTACTTGATTACGAAGTTCTGCTACTTTTTCAAGCGTTGAACCTTCGTATTTTGCATAACCTTTAACAGTTTCAATCAAGTTAGGAAGAAGGTCATTACGACGTTTCAATTGAACATCAATTTGACTCCATGCCTCCTTAGTCTGCATACGGCTTTTAACCAAGCCGTTATAACTTGCAATAACAAAAATTACAAGAACAACGATAATGGCAATAATAATCCAAATCATATTTTTATTCCTTTCTTGTACTGAAAAAGAGTCAATTAACCTCTCTTTCAAGTATCTTTGATAGTCTCAGTATATCAAATTTTCAGATAAAAGTGGTAAAATCTGAGTCGTTTTACAAAAAAACTGGACAAGATGTCCAGCTTTTGTATTACTCTTTAGACGTGTGTCGTTTACCTTGGGCTAGGGCATCTGCTTCTGTCATTGTAACGACATTTGCTTTGTTGGTATTGCTAGGCATACTGTTGATGTCATACCAATAAACATCTGCTGTACCATGACGCGCCACATAAACTGTTCGACTTTCTTCTTGTGCAGGTTGCACAGGCTCTGGTTCAGAACTTGGTTGTTCAGTCACCTGTGAACTCTCAGAACTAGGCTCAGATGGTGCTTCAGTAAATTCAGTAACCGTATTTGTCGCTGTCCCATCTGCATAATTGATTTCTGCATTTGGTGATTGGTTATCCAAGATAACATGCGTAACTCCCTGACTGTCAAGAGTCTCCTTATCTCCACCAAGTTTAATTTCCAAGAGATTTCCAGAACCATCAATACCAACATACTGAAGTTCTACTTGACGAGGCAACAACTCGTCTCCACTGTAGATAGCTGTTACCTTATAGTCTAACCAATAGTTAGGGTGGAGTGCTAGCCAGTTATCCAAGCGATTCTCATAATAAAGCATACCTGACTGATTACCTTCGTCGGTTCCTTTATAATTTCCAGAATTCAACCAGGCAGTCATAGGTACTAAATTCTTGCCCTCGTCATTGACACCAGAAAACTGATAGCCAATCAAATGCCCTCGATTCATTAGCCAAGATTTTGATTTACCGTCACCATAATAAAACTTATAGTTATGCCATCCTACAGGATCATATTTTATTTTACCGGGACGCTTATTCTTCGGCTCGTCCTTATCTTGTAACTGTATATGAGCACTGTGGGCACGTCCTAGCTGGTCCTTCTCCTCCATGACAAACTGCTTTTGACCATTAAAAGCCAAGATACCATTGTTCTCATCCGCTTGAACCACTTGAGAGCTCACAGCCAAAGATTGTTTGCTAGTATCTAATGAAAATCCGAATCCTAAAGTAAATACTAAAACAAGGAGAGCAAATAAACAAATCCTACTATTTCTTTTTTCTTTCATCATCTTAACTCCTTAATTTTTCTTATCACTTTAATTATACAGAACCAAATCAAAGTGGATGATTAAAAATAAAGAATAATGACATTAGGTATCTTAGATCTTGCTTAAAAACAAAAACACCCAATTTAATGGATGCTTCTTATCTATTACTTACCTGCTTTTTTACCTTGTTTTGTAAGATAAACTGTAGATATACTTAGTGCTGCAGCAACTCCGACAAGTAGGAAGACCGTTGTCGTATTAGACTTACCTTTTTCTTTTGAAGTGCTAGCTTGGCTTTCAGAACTCTTGGCCACCTGTTTTGCCTCAGTTGCTTTATCAATACGAGCGACATTCTTAGGTGTGTCATCCTTCTTGCTTTCCGCCAATTCTGACAAATCACTGCTAATCTCTTTGGCAACACCTTCAGAGCTTGTAAGTGATGCCGCTTCTGAGGCTAATGTTTCAGAGGCCATAACCGCCATAACTTTACTTGCAATCACATCCACAGACTTCTCATTCAAAAGAGAATTAAAGCGAATAGCTTCTGAGGCGAGCTGACTGCTTGTTACAGAGATTTTTAGGTCATTGTTATAAGCGACCTGACTATTTGGCGAGATGCTGACAACTTCAGATGTACGTGCTGTTGTTGGAGATTCAGAAACTTTGACATCGACCTGACTTGTTGAACCTTTTTCAATAACTTCTGAAGAAACCTCGCTAATCGGATCCTTTTGTGTACTTTCTGAAGTTGGAGATTTCTCTGGGCTGTCAGAAGTAATTGCTACGTCAACCTGACTAGTAGATGAAGCTACTGAAGTTTCCTCATTCTTTGGTGACTCAGAGGCTGGAGCAGTTGAGCTTGCCTCACTCTTTGGTGTTTCTGATGCTGAAGTTTCGGAAGCCACTTCACTTGTTGAGGATTCAGAAACTGGAGTGCTTGAACTTTCCTCACTCTTTGGTGTTTCTGATGTTGAAGTCTCAGAAACTACTTCACTAGTTGATGCTTCGGAAACTGGAGTGCTTGAACCTGCCTCACTCTTTGGTGTTTCTGAAACTGAAGACTCTGAGATCACTTCACTGTTAGAAGTCTCGGAAACTGGGGCTGATGAACTTACCTCACTCTTTGGTGACTCGGAAACTGAAGTCTCTGAGACTGGATTATTGACAGGTTTTGGTTCAGTTTTTGTTGGAGAAACTGCTGAGACAGCCCCAACAATCGTCGCCTTATTGTCAATCGTATTATTAGATAAACGGATTTCTCCATTACCATTGTCACCCATCTCAAAGTTTTTGGTAATCACTGGATCAGCCAAGGTATTCAATAGCTTATTATCGTAGACATCGACATTCTTGATTGTTCCACGAACTTGTTGGAAATCAATGGCACCACGATGGAGGTTATAGAGGTCATTAGTTGTCCCTGAACGTAGAATGGTATTGTCATGAATCTTAATTCCAGAATCATTGAGGTCAAAATTGTGACCTGCAAAGACAGTGTTTACACGGATACCTGCTCCAGCAAAGACGTCCTTGATGAGGTTTCCTGAAATTTCATGCCCCTTACCACCAAAAATACCGATACCAGCCGCACGCCAGCCTGATTCAATGGTATTGTTGAGGAATTTATTATTTTCCTCAGCTGCGGCATTTGTACCATCTGAAATACTTGACCAGATAGCTAAACCATCATCACCATTCCCACGGATATTAGAGTTTTTAACTGTTGAATTCTTGGTCCCTTGGGCAAAGTTAATACCATCAGCCAAGTTATTACGGATACGAGCATTTTCAACGACAAGACCATCCGTATACTTCATATTTCCCGTCTGGTCGTAGTCTCCAATCCACATACCGACTTCAAAATGCTGAACCCAAATGTCGTGAATTTTCGAATCCTTACCAAGTGTTCCCGAAATAGCTTTGTACTGTGCATCCTCGTTATAACGAGACGTCAAGTTGGAATCCATGTAAAGATTGCTCAACTCAATGCCATTACTATTATGACCGAAGACAATACCACCACCATAGCGTTTGTCACTTGTAAAGTGTAGTTGTGTATGCCAAACACCGGCACCTGAGATTTTTAGATTATCAGCTTCGATATTAACCTGTTTATCAAAATTGAAACGTCCTTCTGGAATATAGACAGATTTTCCGCTGGCTTTAGCTTCTTCTACAGCCGCAAGTAAGGCAGCTGTGTCGTCACTATCATCATTGGCAGAGGCACCCTTATCCACGATACTGATACTATTTTCACCTTGAGCAACAGGCGCTGGAGCCTGCTCTAGCTCAATAAAGTCAATACCGTAAGGGACATTGTCATCTTTCTTCTTAACTAGAGAAATCTTATCACCAGATTTCAATTGGATGTCCTTGAGGAGAAGACGTGTCTCATCAAAACGAAAACGTGCACTTGAACCATCAATGGCTTGATCATACTCATGGTCCCCTTTAAGGTACTGCCATGCTGAGTGAGATGACAAATCAAGATTACCAACGCTTGAACCATTGACCTGCACATCCAACTGACCTGATGCACCATCAGGTATTGTATAACGCACATTCAAAGCATTGGCTGGCTCAGTGACATTGAAAGTAACTGCCGCATCCTTTTTAGGAAGCTCAACATAAGTTTGGTTAGTCGCTTCCACAGCCGTAGATTCCATGTCCGTTGACTGTTGGATTGTAGCACCATTTTCAACACTTGCATTTTCTGCCTCATGAGTCGTATAAGGCATTTTTGCACCGTAACCATCTGTGCTGTACTCCTTGACTTGACCTTGGTCCTCAGTCGCATTGGTTAAGACATTTGCTGAAATTTCTTGAGTTTGAGGGTTGCTTGTCTCAACCAATCGATCAATGGTCGGAGTCTGTTCAGCTGCTTGAACAGTGGTAACCTGTGGCTGAGCTGGCATAATATTGGCAGGCTGTGACGCTTGTACTGGCTCAACTGATGCTGGTTCGGAAGTCGCCAATTGTGCCGTTGAGGCTGTTTGAGGTGTCTGTGCCTGATTTGAGGCATCAGTCAAATCACTAATCGATTGTGCCTCATCGGCCTGAGCCCCTTGCCCATTGGCAAGAGCCATGAACCCAATCAAAGCTGATGCTGCCCCAATGGAATATTTTCGGATGCTGTACTTTGGTTTTGTTTTACTTTCTCTAAACAAGTTAATTCTCCCGATACTTTTTTTCACAATCTCTCCATTTTAGTTTTAAGCTATTCTCGAACTAAAAACAGAGACTCTTAAATATTTGATGTACTTAATGATGCTGTTGTTTCTTTAATCCAAAACAAACCAAAACAAATTATAAGTCATGAGAACACAAAATAAAAGGCTAAGTAATCCATTTTAACAAGGCCTTAACAAAAATGTCATATTAGAAAGTTCAGTTATTCATTTCTAAATTATAGTCTAAAAATGTCGCACAAAAAGGTAATTTCTTTCACGTGTAAGAAAGAGAAAACTCTAAACTTCCATAAAGGCTTATTTAGCAAGATTTATCGGCTAAAACAATCAAATTGTATTAAATCTGTTTTCTCAGATTTATGTCAAACGTTTGACAGTCTTTTTTAATTTTACGATTCAAAGTATTATTTTCCGAATGTTTAAGTATTACAAATGTTAAATACCCAAAAATAAAAAAAGAGACAAAAACTGCCTCTGACTTTTCAAATAAATGTTTATTCCTAACTGATTCTTACGATAACAATGTCTCTAATTCTTCAACCGATAAACCAGTCACATCCGATACTACTTCTAACGACAGACCTTTTGACAGCATCTTACGAATCAGTTCTAGTTGTCCCTCATAACGACCTCGTTCTAACCCTTGTTTAAGTCCACGCTCTAGTCCTTGCTCTAACCCTTGTTCCAAGCCTTCTTCACGTGCTTCATCGATAGCTGTTTCCATAGTCATGTCATAATTTTCTTGAATACGTATGCGTTCATCAATCATCGCCTTTTCCTCCTGTGTCCAGCTGGATGAATCCAGTAATGAATCGGCATGCGTGACCGCTTGACTAGGTTCCTTAGAAAATGGGAGATTTCCAAAGAACTCTAGCCACTGCCGCCCTTCATCCCTGATATGCTTATCTTTATTATACTTACCCAACTCTAAAAAGGCAATCTGAAGAAGGTTCTGCTGTTTCCCATCCTTATAGAAAGAATACAGAGGCTTGCCCGTCCGACTATTGGCCATCCAATAAGTATTAATCGGGGACTCCTCATCTGGCAACAAGGTCTTCTCCAAGATAGCAATACCATAGACCGGCTCCATCTGCTCATACATCTTATGCGTCTGCCCTTGTTGGCGTAATTGTTGCACATTTTCTACCAGCTGGTTAGCCAAATAATAATGAAAACGATTGAGAAAATAATGCTGCTTACGCACCTGAATCTCAATGATAACCTCGGTTCCATCATTCAACTTGGCTCGAACATCCACCGAGGTTGAAAAGAGCTCATCCTCATCAAAGTCCTTTTTATGAAGCTGTGTCCCCTCCAAAATCTGAGCATCCACAACATCCAAATCCAAAATATCTCGAATAAATGCCACCGTAACCTCAGGCAGGCTAAAAATCTTCTTAGCCATAATATCCAAGGTCGGTGAGACATGCTT
>ERZ1699239.231-NODE-231-length-15933-cov-2.469632_pt1 | contig 15933 bp, 13 predicted proteins | sample MGYA00581536_ERZ1699239 | MGnify/ENA primary metagenome ERZ1699239 (study PRJEB42319, sample SAMD00040333) | human oral metagenome | material: saliva | host: Homo sapiens | study: EMG produced TPA metagenomics assembly of PRJDB4115 data set (Metgenomic analysis of...
CCAAGCTGCGTGAACGCTTGGTGGTAGCCTGTGACCGTGACGGCACGGTAGGCCACACGGTAGAGCACGGCGCCCCCGTAACCACCCGCCTCAGCGGCACCCCTATCGCCTAAATGAACCACTAACTGAAGGGAGCGGGGGCTTGTCCCTAGAACCTAACAAGTTTGAAACTGCACTAGATAAGGCCCTATCCATTCCGGCAGACCGGGTGGTTGTGCGCGCCGAGCGTATGCGGGCCCAACACCCCCACGCCACCACTGAGGAACTGGTGGAATTAGCTGGGCGCGCCCTAGTGCGTGACGTTTCGCTATCTAGCGGGGCAGTAGGTACAGCCGCCGCTCTACCTTCAGTTGGCACCATTACGGCAGCGGGCCTAACCACGGCCCAAACCGCCGCATTTTTCGTGCAAGCCGCCTACTATGTGCTCACCGTAGCCCAGCTGCAGGGCATTTCCGTGGTAGACCGCGAGCGCCGTCGTACCCTGCTGCTCAGCGCTCTGTTGGGCAAGGAGGGCCAGGAAATTATTGAGGGTCAGCTGGGGATGCAGTCTCTGGTGTGGGTGGGGCAGCTGGTTAACACCCTGCCTATTTCCACGGTACGTACGGTTAACGCCAAACTGGCTACTCGCGCCGCTAAGTATGCCGGGCGCAAGGTTTTGGGCGTGGCTGCTGGGCGCCTGGCTCCCCTGGGGATTGGCGCGGCTGTGGGCTGGTGGGGTGGACGTTCCCTGGCCCGGCAGGTGATTGAGTCCACCCAGGTGGCGATGCAGGATCATGCCCAGGATCTTTCCACCTTGAAAGTTTCAGACCTGGACTTAGATGAAAGCAAGGTTATTGACCTATGAGCTACCCCTTTTTGGAAGCTATGGGGCTGACCGCGCCTGAAGGCGTGGATGTGGCCTATGAGGAGCTTTTAGCTGAGGTGCTCACCAGTGGTGCCCGTAAATCTGACCGCACCGGTACGGGCACGCTCAGTGTTTTTGGCCGCCAGTTGCGCTATGACTTAAGCAAGGGTTTTCCGCGTATTACCACCAAGTTTGTGGCTATGAAGGCGGTTAAGGGTGAGCTGCTGTGGTTTTTGCGTGGCGACACTAATGGGCGTTGGTTGCAAGAGCGCGGCAGCACTATTTGGGATGAGTGGGCCGACGCCGCCGGTGAGCTGGGGCCGGTTTATGGGCACCAGTGGCGTAGCTGGCAGGGTGCTGACGGGGCCACCTATGACCAGATTGCGCAGCTAGTTGCGGATTTGCGGGCTAACCCTGATTCGCGCCGGATGATTGTTTCGGCCTGGAATGTGGGGGCTTTGCAGGATATGGCGCTGGCGCCTTGTCACGCTTTCTTCCAGTGCTATGTGGCCGACGGCAAGCTGTCTTTGCAGATTTATCAGCGCAGCGCCGACCTATTCTTAGGGGTGCCCTTCAATATTGCTTCCTATGCGCTGCTGGTGCATATGTTGGCGCAGCAAACTGGTTTGCAGCCCGGTGAGCTGGTGTGGACTGGCGGGGACTGCCACATTTATTTGAACCACTTGGAGCAGGTGCGCACGCAGCTTAGCCGGGTGCCGCAGGCTTATAGCTTCCCCACTTTGCATTTGCGCCCGGCTGATTCGATTGACAGCTATCAGATGGATGACATTGATGCTTCTGATGGCTACCGTCACCACCCCACGATTAAGGCTCCGGTAGCGGTGTGAGCGGTGTAGTTGCTACGGCGCCGGCAACCACGACGGCGCCGGCTTTGTCTCCGGCTTTGGGGCGCGTGGGGCTGATTTGGGCCCAGTCTGACGACGGCGTGCTTGGGGTTGACGGTGACATGGCCTGGCGGGTGCCGGCTGATTTCAAGCATTTTCGGGCCGCCACCATGGGTTGCGGCGTAGTTATGGGTTCGCGCACCTGGCATTCGCTGGGTGGGGCCCTGCCTGGACGTAACTGTGTGGTGCTTACCCGCCGGGGTGTAGCTGGGCCCACCTGCGCATCCACCCTAGATGAAGCTTTGCAGTTGGCTGGCGCGGGCCTGGGCCCAGATTCGCGTGAGGGTATTTACCGTACTTTCCCAAGGGTTTGGGTGGTAGGTGGAGCCCAGGTGTATCAGCTGGCTTTAGACAGCGATCTGGCTGATGTGCTGGTGATTAGCGAGCTGGAGCTAGATGCCCGCGCCAAGCTGGGGCCGTTGCATGGGCGCCAGTTAACCCTGGCTCCCCAAGTGGATTATTCACGTTTCCGTCTAGAAGCCAGTGCCAGCGATAGCCATTGGCGTCCGCCTAGCGGCGATGCCCGCTGGCGCGTAAAAACCTGGGTGCGAGCCTAAAGCGCCCCTAAAATGCGCGCCTAAACCGCCCCCAAAAAAGTCGTGGCCAGCCGGTTTAAACCGGCTGGCCACTAGCGTTTTATTTGGCGCTTTTACTCGGCGCTTTCTTGTACTCAGCGCCTTCTTGCTCCTGACGCTTACTCAGCGCTTTCTTGCTGCTTGCGCCAGCGGATGCCAGCGTCGATGAAACCGTCAATGTCGCCGTCGAACACAGATTCAGGGTTACCCACCTCGTAGCTGGTACGCAGGTCCTTAACCATCTGGTAGGGGTTGAGCACGTAGGAGCGCATCTGGTCACCCCAGGATGCCTTAACGTCGCCAGCCAGTTCCTTCTTCTTGGCGTCTTCTTCCTGTTGCTTTAGCAGCAGCAGGCGCGACTGCAGCACGCGCATGGCGGCGGCGCGGTTTTGGATCTGGGACTTTTCGTCCTGCATGGACACCACCAGGCCGGTGGGCAAGTGGGTGATGCGCACAGCCGAGTCGGTGGTGTTAACGCTCTGACCACCCGGGCCTGAGGAGCGGAAGACATCAATGCGGATGGCGGTTTCGGGAATTTCGATGTGGTCGGTGGATTCAATCAGAGGAATAACCTCAACCGCCGCAAATGAAGTCTGGCGCCTGCCCTGGTTATCGAAGGGGCTGATACGCACTAGGCGGTGGGTGCCGCCCTCAACCGAAAGCGTGCCGTAAGCGTAGGGGGCGTGTACCTCGAAGGTAACCGACTTTAGACCAGCTTCTTCAGCGTAGGAGGTGTCCAGCACTTTAACCGGGTATTCGTGGCGTTCAGCCCAACGCAGGTACATGCGTAGCAGCATCTGGGCGAAGTCTGCCGCATCCACACCGCCGGCACCTGAACGGATAGTTACTACGGCGTCGCGCTGATCGTATTCGCCCGAAAGCAGAGTGCGGATTTCCAGATCTGCCAGGTCTTTGGAGATAGCTTCCAGGTCAGCGCCGGCCTCGTCGAGGATAGCCTCGCGCTCGTCGCCTTCTTCTTCCTCGGCTAGCTCCACCATGGCTTGTAGGTCTTCAATGCGCTCGCCCAGCTTCTCCACGCGCGCCAGTTCAGCCTGGGCGTGGGACAGGGCGCTGGTGACCACCTGGGCCGCCTCGGGGTCATCCCAAAGGTCTGGGGCGGCAGCTTTTTCGCTTAATTCGTCGATGCGTACCCGCAGTGCTTGCGGGTCGGTTACTGCTGCGATGGAAGAGTAGGTGTGTTCTAGTCGCTCAATTTCAGCTGAAAAGTCAATGGCCACTGCTCAAGTCTAACGGGTCGACAGGCAAATTGTCGGCCTAGATGGGCCGCAAGTGGCACACTTTGCTTATGCGCGTGTTGCACACTTCCGACTGGCACCTGGGCCGTTTCTTCCACGGCCATGATCTGCATGAGATCCACAGCGCTTTTTTGGATCACCTCATTGAGGTAGTTAAAGACCAAAAAATTGATTTGGTGGTGCTATCTGGGGATGTTTTTGACCGCGCGGTTGCCCCCACCCAGTCGGTGGCCCTGGCTGATGAGGCATTTAGGCGGCTAACTGAGCTGACCCGCGTGGTGTTAACTGCCGGCAACCACGACAGTGATATTCGTTTAGGCTTCAACGCTGAGCAGCTAAATGAGCGCCTGACTATTGCCGCCCGGATTGAAAATTGTGGGCGCGGCTATGACTTTCCTGACGCCAGTGGCCGAGTTGGTTTGCGTGTTTACCCCCTGCCTTATCTTGATCCCGACGCCGCCCGGGTCACTTTGCCGCCTCACTTGCGGCTTTTGGGTGAGCAAGTGTGGGCTGAAGGCGAGGAGCATCCACAAACTTGGCAGATGCTGGCGCGCTCCCATGAGGCGGCGGTGGGCGCCGCGCTGCGCCTGGTACAGGCGGATTTGGCGGCGCATAAGCCGAAAACACCGGTGTTGGTGATGGCCCATGCTTTTGTGGTGGGCGGCCAAGCTAGCCAGTCTGAACGCGATATTCGCGTGGGTGGGGTTGATAGCGTGCCCAGCGCGCTTTTTACCCAAGTCCCGGGCCTGGCCTATGCAGCTTTAGGGCATTTGCACCGCCCCCAGGAGATAGCTTTAGGTGACTTAGACTCTGCCCGCCCACCGGCGCGACTGGTCTATAGCGGCTCACCGGTGCCCCTGTCTTTTGGGGAGGCTGAGTTTGAAAAGTCTTCTGTTATCGCTGAGTTTGACGGCGCCGGGCTAGTTAGCTTGGAGCGGGTGGCTGTGCCCAGCTTCCAACCTATTGCCACTATTAGCGGCACTTTTGAGCAGCTAATGGGACCCGATTTTGATAAATACAGTGAGCATTGGCTGCGGGTGCGCCTGGCTGGAGCGCGTCCACCGCAGGCTTTAGCTCAACTCAAGCAGCGTTTTAAGGGCTTGTGCGTGTTTGAGCAAACAGATTTGCCCCAGCAAATTGACTCCCCGCGTCTTAACCGCGACAACACGCTTTCCCCCTTGCAGTTAAGCCAAGGTTTTATGGATGAGATGGGTATTGAGTTAAATCCCTACCAGCTCCAGATTTTGCGTAGCAGCTATGAAAAAGTTGTTAAGGAGGCGCACTGATGCGCATTTTGCGGCTAACGATGGATGCGGTGGGGCCATTTCCAGGCCACGAAGTTATTGATTTTGAGGCTTTTAGCGACACCGGCCGGTTCCTACTCTCTGGCCCTACCGGGGCGGGTAAATCAACTATTATTGATGCAATTGTGTTTGCTCTTTATGGCAAGGTTTCTGGCGGTAGGGATTCTTCCGATAGCCGGATCCGTTCACGCTATGCCAGTGAGCAGGCTAAAACTGAGGTGGAGCTGATTTTTTCTACCTCCTCAGGTAACTATAAGGTGCGTCGCCAACCAGCCTATGAGCGGGTTAAGAAAAACGGTAAAGGCGTCACTAAACAAAACGCTAAGGCATGGCTATTTAAGCTAGATGAGCAGCTGCGGGAAGTAAGTGAACCACTTACTAAAACCAGCGACGTCGGCACTGAAATAACCCGCATTGTAGGCCTAAGCCGTGAGCAATTCACCCAAACCGTGGTTTTACCGCAAGGTAAGTTCGCCCAGTTTTTGCGTTCAACTTCAAAAGACCGCCAAGATCTGCTGCAAGAGCTATTTGGCACCACGATTTTTGAAGATTTGCAGCTTGATCTAGTTGAGCGTGCCCGTAAGGTCAAAAAGAATCAGGAAGCTTTAGACGCTACCTTGCGAGCCAATTTGGGGGTGTTGGCCTCGCTGTTAGATGAGGCGCCTCAGTTAGACCCGGCGCGCTGCCTGGTCTACGAGCCGGTGCCGGAAGTTGACTGCGAGTTTGACCCGCTAGAAACCGCTTGGGACAGCCGGTTTAAGCCGCTTACGCCCTGGCTGGAGCACAACCAGCGTTGCGCCAATTTGGAAGTGAGCGCGCTTAGAGGACAGGAAGATAAATTACGCAGCGAATTTGCTTCTCAGCGTGATTTGGCAGCCCGCCAGGAACGCTATTTGTCGCTTACTAAAGAGCATGAGCAGCTAGTGGCCCAGGGGCCTGCGCAGAGGCAGCGCCTAGCCCAGATTCAGGCCTTGCAGGCTCTATCTGACTTAAAGCCTTGGCATGAGCAGCTAAAACAGGCCCAGCAAGCTGTAGCGCAGCGCCAGCTAAGCCAGGCTCTGGCGCTTGAGCAGCTGGAGTCAGATGAGCACGCACAAGCTGTTTTACAGCCTTTAGATTACCGAGGTGCCCAGGCCTTAAGTGTGCAGCTAACCGCCCAGGTGGCAGCCCTAAACCCGCAGGTAGAATTGGAGGCGGGGCTGGCCGGGCGGCGTCGTGATTTACAGACCAAAACCCAGGCCCACGAAAGCGCCAGTGCCAAACTAGCCCAGGGACGCGAACGCGAAAATCAGCTGCCCACCCAAATTGCCTCCAAGCAGGAGCTTTTGGAGCAGCTAAACGAGCAGGCCGCCACCTTACCCGCTGCCCAGCTGGCCCAGGAGCAAGCCGCCCAGACCCTGAAACTAGCTAAAGCCCATGAGCAGCTAGTCAAAGATCATCAGCGGGCACGCAAACTTCAACAGCTCGTGGCGCTGGAGTTAAAGCAGGCTAGCCAGAGACATAAGCACATGTTGGAGCAGTGGCTAAGCCAGTCGGCCCTGAACTTGGCGCAAAACTTGGTTGCTGGTGAGCCTTGCCCGGTCTGCGGCGCCACCGAGCACCCGGCCCCAGCCACCCAGGGCGGTGAGAACATCAGCCAGGAGCAGCTAGATCAGGCCCTTGAGAAAGTTAATGAGGTTCAAGGCGAGCTTTCGCAGGCTAGCGAACGGGTAACAAAACTGGCCGCCCAACTTGAAGCTCAGCCTTGCCAGCTAAGCCCAGCCCAGGCCCGTGAGCAGTTACAGGAAGCTAAAGCGGCTCTGGCGGCAGCCCAGCAGGCTAGTGAGCAGGCAAGCAGCTGTAAGGCGCAGATTGCCAAGCTAAATGGGCAGCTTGAGGCGCTGCGGGCAGATAATCAGACGGCCCAGGCTCGCCTGGCTGGTGACGCTAAAGAGATCCAGTTGTTGGGTGAAAAGATTGAGGCCGATGCGGCTTCGCTAAGCTGTGAGGGATTTGAGAGTGTAGCCGCGAAGGTTGAGTATTTGAGTCAGTTGGCCGCCGCCCTTGAGCAGTTGGCTAACGCCGCCCAGGAGCTGGACCAATGTAAAAAGCGTGCGCAGCAGGCCGCTGACAGTTTCGCCACGCAATGGGCCCAGGCCAGCGCCAACTTTGCTGATCACAGCGCTAAACCGGCGGCCCCTGCCCCTACAGACCCAGCCGAGACAGAGCCAACCCAAGCAGAGCCAACCCAAGACACCAGCACCACCAACGTCCAGGATGGCTATGCGCAGGCCTGTCAGGCTTTTGCCGGGCTAGATTTGGCCGCTTTGAAAGCTACCTCAGCCAGCTACGAAAAATCCTTATCCATTAACCAGGCGGCTTTGGCTGAGCTTGAAGGAATTGAGCTGACTCCTCCCCCGCTAGAGCAAACCCAGGGCCAGCTAGAGCAGGCTCAGGCTAAAACGCAAGCGTGCCAAACCTACGCCAGTACCTGGCAGGCGTTTGCCGGGCAGGTAAATGCGCAGCTAGCTAAGCTAAATGAGCTTTTGGCTCGCCGTAGTAAGGCCAGCGATAAGGATGGCCAACTATTGGCTTTGGCTAGCGCCGCCAATGGCGACAACCAGGCTCGCTTGACACTGTCTGCTTGGGTATTGCAGGCCCATTTCCGCCAGGTGTTAGTGTTCGCCAATGAACGCCTGGGAGTGATTGGGGCGGGCCGCTATGAGCTGATTAATGTTGATAGCGAGGAAGATACTCGCCAGCAAAAGCAGGGCTTGGGCCTGGCGGTGGTTGACCATTTAAGTGGCACTACCCGCTCTCCACGTACACTTTCAGGCGGCGAGAGTTTCTATGTGTCTTTGGCTTTAGCCCTAGCTTTGGCTGATGTGGTGGCCACCCAAAATGGGGGCATCGAGATGAACACCCTGTTTATTGATGAGGGTTTTGGTTCCCTTGATGAGGGCACGCTGGCTGAGGTTATGGACGTGCTTAGCGCCTTGCATTCAGGCGGGCGCGTAGTGGGGATTGTTTCTCACGTTAGCGAGCTAAAGCGCGCTATCCCTGCCGCCGTTGAGGTGCGTCCCCTGCTTGGCGGTGGTTCCACCCTGCGCACACGGGTTTAGGTGCGCGCCCTCGCCGCTGGTAAGTCTGGCGCGGCCCCAAGCTTGCATGCGAGTTTAGGGCCTGCGCGCGAGTTTAGGACCAGTTTTTGGCCAGTACCGCCACTTCACACACGTCGAACCAGAGCAGATCGGCGTCAGCGCTGCGTTCAAAAGCTTCCTCGTCGCCTTCGGCTGCTAGTTTTACATCCGCGCTGGCTTGATCTTCATCTGCCAATACTGCGGCCACGTCATCCCAGGGCACATCCACCAGCACCTGGACAGTGCCAGGTAGGGTTTCGTCGTCGACCTCTAATTCACGCAGGTTCTCACGCTCCACGTCAGCAGCAATTACTACGCGACGGTAGCGTTTTTGCGCCTCATCTTGCTCAGAGATGGCAATTACTGAGGAGTCGGCTGCGCACAGGCAGGCCGACACTTCCAGACCTTCCTCGTCTTCGTCAGGTAGCGCCGCAGCCAGTGAAGCGGTGGCGGCGTGAGCCTGGCGGGAGGTAATGGCCGGGGCGGAAAGGTCCGCCACTGTGGCAGGTAGATATACGCGCATAACGTTTAGTTTAACGGCCTAACCGGAACTAAAGCGCTAGCGCCTCGCCAAAGCTAGCCGCTTAAGCCAGCTGGGTCATCACTAGTTTGGCCAGTTTGGCAATGGATTTGGCGGCCGCGCTGCGGCTTTCCACCACTGCCACCGGCTGGGCTTGCATCAGGGCCTTATCGAATAGGCGATAGTCTGCCGGCACGTAGACAATGTCTGAAGCGCTGGTGTAACGGGCAAGTACGCTGCCGATAGCGGTGTTGGGGTCGGCCCCGGCGGTGCTTGAGCGTACTCGGTTAACTACCACCTGGCTGTGTCCACCAACTGCTTGACGGTTGGAGTTGAGCAGCTGGATTAGGCGCCTAATACCTACTGGGTCGGCCGCGCCCACAATCAAGGTCAGGTCCGCTTGTTCAAGTAGGGCGGCGGCGACGGCGTCATGGTCGGGTTCCATGGCGAAGTCTTCTACCCGTTCTTCTTCCAGCCCACCGCTTAAGTCCACCACAGTGTATTCGGCGGTGTGGCGGCAAACTTCCCAGACCTTATTCATGGAGGCTACTGGCAGTTCACGCCAGCGCCCTGAGCGTCCCAGCCCGGTTAGTACCTGCAGGTCAGCTTTGGCGCTGAGCAGGGTTTGTACCAGGCGGATGGAGTCGAGCTCGCCGTGGGTGGCCAGGCGTGCGGCGCTAGCCAGGCCAGAGGAGTCTTCAGGCAGTCCCAGCAGCTGTACCTGTGCGGGAGCGTTGATGTCGCAGTCAACCAAAATGGTGCTGCCCTGCTCGTTTAGGTAGGCAGCTAGTGCCAGTGCCAAGGTGGAGCGCCCCGGCGCCCCGTGGGTGCCCCAAACTGCAATGATTTTGCCGATTTTAGGCTTGCCTGCAGCGTCAATTTCTTCGCGATGTGAGGTTGGTGCAAAAGCGCTGGTGGCCGGGCTTGAGGGGGTTCCGGCGGTGAGCGGCCAGCCGAGCTTTACTTCAGGCTGCGCTGAGTGGGTGGTTGCGGCTGCGTTTAGTGGGGCCGCATTATTTTGCGACGACGCCGCAGCCAAGGCGCCTGTAACTCCAGCCCCGCCCGCCCTAGCCGGCCCTGCGCCAGCCGGGCCTGCCCCGGCCGCACCTGATCCAGCCGCACTGGCCGCTGAAAAAGCGGCCCGTGTTGAGCGGCGGGTAGGTAGCCCCCCGTTCGGGGTAAGCGCAGCGCCAGGACTAGCTGGGCCATTAACTGCGCGAGGTTGCCCATTGGGGGCATAAGCACTCGGGGCGCCCTGGCTGCCAGGTATGGCCGTGGGCATGGCGGCGCCAGGGGTGCCTTGCCCGCCAGGCATACCGGGTCCACCTGCACCCGGTACGCCCACAGCGCCAGGGATACCCACAGCGCCAGGAACTGCGCCTGCGACTGGCCCAGCACCGGGCATCCCCGGGGCCATGACACCAGGAACGACGCCTGGCATGCCCGCAGCCGCAGGCGCGGCCATAGCGGATCTGGGCATACCGGGCAGCCCCGGGGCGCCAGCCCCCGACGCTCCAACACCAGGCATGGCACCTGGCACGCCCGCACCAGGAATACCAGCACCCGGAACGCCACCAGGGGCCGCGCCACCAGGAGCAGTACCAGGCATAGCACCCGGCGCGCCGGCAATTACTGGCCCACCGGCGCTGGGGGTACTGGCCCCATTTTTGCGCGCCAGCAAAGCACGTAAACCTTTACGGCGTGGAGGCTGAGCCCCATTGATGCCAGCTGGGTTTTGGTAGCCGTTAATTTGGCCAGGCGCCAGCACCTGAGTCTGCGCCGGCATAGGGCCACCAGGTGCCGCTGCTGAAGCCGCGAATGGAGCCGAAGTAGCCGACCAAGCAGTCCCTGCAGCCGACATTGCCGACCAGGGCCCACCGGCTCCTGAGGCTGCAGTAGGGATTGCAGCTGAGGCGGCGGAAGCATAAGGCGCGGCAGAAGCAGCCGAACCATAAGGCGCGGCAGAAGCAGCCGAACCATAAGGCGCGGCAGAAGCAGCCGAGCCATAAGGCGCAGCTGAAGCGGCTGAAGCAAAGGATGCAGCTGAAGCCAGCGGCCCAGCCGAAGCGGCCGACATTCCAGTGCCAGCTGAGAAACCAGAACCCGCCAAATCTGAGCTAGCCACGCCGCGCTGCTGCGGCGGGGCAAAAGGCGAGACTTCTATACCAGCACCTGCCGCCTGGGCAGCTGCAACAGGCTCAGAGGGCGCGGCTGGGCGCGCCGTTTGAGAGCGGCGCACACTGCGGCGCGTAACTGGTTGAACCGACTGCGGCAGCACGCGAGCAGCTAATGCCCCCTCAGGCAATGGAGGCGAGTCAATACTGGTCTGGCCAGCTGAAACAGCCGACTTGACAGTATCTACATTAGAGTCATTGAGCTGCTGCAGCGGATCGTCCGGCTCAACCCTAGCTTTAGCCTCGCCGCTTTGCTCCTGACTAGCCGTACTGAAGTAGCTAGACGTATTGCCTTGGCTCGGGGTAACTGGGCTGGCAGCGTGGCTGGCATGGCGGGCACGACGGCGCCCCATGCGGGTGGTTGGCTGCGCAGCGGTGATGTCTGCTGGGCTTTGTTCAGAGCTGGCAACTGGCAGCTCAGCTGGCGCCTCAGGTAAGTCGGCGCTGGGCGCCGGCGGCTCAAAGCTTGGAGCTGGCGGCAAGGGCAGCACTAAAGCCGGATCTAACTGCCCACTAGAGGCCGGAGCCTCGGTTGGCGCTATAAGCGGCACTTGCCCCACCGCACTATCAAAGGGCGGGGGTGGTAGCTGCTCTGGCGGCGCGGGCGGCGGACTGGAAGCTGAAGCCTGACTTTGCACGACGGCGTCGAACAAAGGAGAGCTAGCCCCGTCCGTCGTCGCCGCCATGGGCACATCTAAAGGATTAAAAGCCGCAGATCGCACGCTAGGCAGCCCCAAGGCGCCGTCGTCAACTGCCGTAGGCGAAAGGCCAAAGAGCTCATCACCCAAACTGGCGGCAGCAGTGGGCTGGGGCGAAACTGTGCCGGCAACCAAAACCCGCGAAATTTCAGCAACCACGCGCTGGGGTGAACCTGGCCAGGGAGCCACCCAAGCCCCCAAATCATGCCAGCGCACCCCGTCATTGCGGGTCAACACAATCGCGGGCACGCCATAAGAATTCAAAGTGGCGATCACTGTGCGGTCTAGGCCGTCAAGCTGCTCATCGATAATTGCCAGCTGCCCTAGTCCCACGGCAACGTCAGCTAAAAGCTCACTTATATCTGCACAGCGACGTGAAACATACAGGTCACGCTCAGCGTCAATTTGTCGCAAAAGGGTGGAATCGTCATCCCACAGAGCTAGTAATACAGCTGTTCTCATTGCTCAGACCCCGTGTTCACCAGCACCAAGCCGGCACCAGAGCCTACTGCGGTGAGCACAGGCTCAACTTGTTCGGCCGGTACCAGCACACGCACACTGGTGCTTTTATCTGCGACGATGGCGTTTTGATCGCCTCCGATTGCGTCCACTATCAGTCCTTGAGCCACGCGCCTAGCTCCATTGGTGCTAGCTGCTTTAGTTGCCGACGGCGTGGGTGCTACAGCCGCTACGTTTCTGGAAGGCAACTGCCACAGCTCCACGGTATCGCCAACCCGAATGCTATTTAAAAGCTGGCCACTGCTTTGCACCACAATTGAGCGCATATTCAATTTGCTTTGCTGGCTAGTGGCGTCGGCTGGCAATAACTCTCCTGAGTGTAATGAACGTTGCGCATATGTGTCAGCTTTAAGTTGCTTTTGTTGCACATAAGCGCTACTTGCGCTCCCAAGATTCACTGAGACTAATTTCAGGTTTTTTCCAGCTTTTAGAGCAGTTCCTGGGGCTACATCCTGACTCAAAGCCCATACCTGCTGTGTACTAGTGGCTCTATCAATTAGTACTGAACCGGCTACCATAGACACGATGACCAGCACTATTCCAATAAAAAGCCTAGGATCTCGCCAAGTTGGGCGCCTCCAGCGCCAAGCGTCAATGCTCGCACCAGCATCATTTTGATGCTGCCGCGCCCCGTATCTATTCGATTGATTTAATTCAGACATATGCGCACCCCTTGGTAACAACCCCCAGGTCGTCCAGCTATCTGCCTATCCTAAGAGAAATTCTGGGCAGCCATGAAGTTTTCACAATCTCACCTAACCAGTTTGCATCTGGGCTAACCCGTGACATTATTAGGACATGGCACCTCGATTTTTATCTATCGCCGACGTCGCCGAGCAGTTATCGATTTCCGCCCAGGCCGTCCGTTCACTTATCCGTACCGGAGAGCTACCCGCTATTCAGGTTGGCGCTCGCGGTCTATGGCGCATTGAAGTAGCTGCACTCGAAGACTACATCGACAAACAGTATGCGCACACCCGTGAGGCCGTATCCGAAGGTGGATTAGATCTCTAAGCGCTATCGCTAGCACCCGATTTTGGGTAGCAATAGTGACCACACGACCTAAATATTAGCCGCTTGCGGCTAAATACTGGTCACAATTTCAATTGCTGACAGGATAAGCGTGACCCGATCGGATAAGTCACGCTTATCCACACTCAGCACGTCCACATGATCCGCACCGACACGGATGATTCTGCCGGTAATATCACCTGCCGCCGTATTGAATCTGGCCGGTCGCTTAGTTCTCATGATTTGACGCAAAACTGCCGCAACCGTGTAGCTAACCCGTTGCGACGGCGTCGTCTCTAACTGGCGCCCCACGCCCCGCACACTAACTACTGCCCCCATTGGCACCAGCATCTGACTGGCGTCAGAGGCACGCAGTAGCAAAAATTCTTGGCGCGCTTGCAGTAGCTTGCCGCTAGCTACCCGCCCGCTGCGAGTGGTTACAGTAAGCGCACCACCCTCCACCGCGCGCAGGCGATCTACCAACGCGGTTCTACCAGCTTCAGCCTCGGCTAGCTCCCAAGCCTGAGCTGCCCTGGCAGAGCGTTCATACTGCTCAAACTGGCTATCTAGATCCGCTAGCAGGCTCTCTAAGTGCATGATTCAAGATTGCCATAACCAAAGTCACATTCGCTATTGACAGTCCAGTTCCAGCAAAACATAATTAAACATCACTATTTCTCACCAAAGAAGGTGTACCGATGTCTAAGAGCCTAAAATGTTGGCTAGGTCTTCACCTAGTTGCCTGGCTCGGCACAGCGCTGAGCGTCTTGCTGCTAGCAGCCGCCGTGGCTTTGCTCAAGACCTTGTCTTTGCAGTATTTGTCGCTGTGGTCGATGGCGGATGTCAGCACTGCACTGGCCGGCCTGGCCGCTGGAGCCGGCGCCGCGCTGGTGGCCTGGCACGCGCTGGGAGCCATGTGGGTGCTGGTATGTGCTTGCACTCACCGCACTTTGGATTTGCGTCACAGCGCGCCTTTAGTGCGCAAACTGGCCACCGGGGCCGCCATTATTGCCCTTAGCTGCGCCCCGGCCAGCGCTAATGACGACAATCTGGGCTGGGGTGCGCATGGCCCAGGCCCCTCCCCTAGCGCCACCGCGAGCGCGAGCGCTTCAGCCAGGCCCAGTGCTTCAGCCAAGGCGAGCGCCCCGGCCACAGCAAGCTCCCCATCCAAGAGCCCGCACGCTAGCAGCGCGCCCACTAGCCGAGCCAGTGCCACGCCCACTAGTCACGCCAGCGCGCGAGCCAGGGCTAGCGCAAGCGCTAGTGCCTCACCCCGGCCTAGCGCGCGGCCTTCAGCCAGCCCGAGCCGCTCTAGTGCTCATCCGCGCTCTGGCGGGCCCGGGTCTAAAACCCCGGCGGTTAAAAGTCCGGGAGCCAAAGCTCCGGGAGCCAAATCTCCAAACTCGAAGGCCAGCCCCAAGAGCGGCAGCCTCAAGCCGGCTAGCGCGCAGCGCTCGGGCACTTGTGTGCCGGCTCCGGATGCTAAACCCGCCCCGGTTATTCGCCAGCACCTGGTTTTAGCTGGAGAGAGCCTATGGTCTATTTCCCTCCAGTGGTTGCAGCAAAATGGGGTACCCTCCCCCACCAACGGGCAGGTAGCTCAGCTGTCTAAACAGATTTTTGCGGCCAATGCGGCGCTTATCGGGGCTAATCCAGATTTGATTCGCCCCGGCCTCGCACTGACGATTCCCACTAAGGGGTAGCCATGAGCACGCTTTATGCCTCAAGTTATGCCCCTAGCGCGCGCCAGCAAGCCCCCCAAAGGCGCCAAGGTGCAGCAGCCTCCAGCCGCAGCCCGCAGCGCCAGGCAAGCAAGTCGCAGCGCCAGGCAAGCAGCCCGCGCCAGGCAAGCGGCGCCGTCGGCCCTGGCTCACCTAAGCCACAGCAAAGCCGCCAGCCCCAAAATCACCAGTCCCAAACTCGGCAACAAAGCCAGCCTCAAAGCCAACAACTGCCCGATCCGGGACGCTGGGCGGGGACGGTAGCCGTTTACGCCTGGGAAATCATGCACGGGATGCGCCAGCCGCAGCATTTAGCTCGCTGGCTCACCCCGGAGCTGTACGACGCCCTCAGCCGTCGAGCACAAGTAGCCGCACGCTGCCAGGCCGGCAAGCCAGCCCGGATCCCCTACCTATATGCGGTGCGGGCCCAAGCCAGTGCCAGCGGCTGGGAAGTCAGTGTGCTGCTCTCCCACGATGGGCGCATCCACGCCTGTGCCTGCCAGATCCAGTTGCGCCATGGGCACTGGGTGATGACCTACCTGCACATGGGCTAAAGGATCCTTAGGCGCTAATGGATCTTTGCTGGCGCGGTGGCCTGCTCAGCTACCCCAGGGCCCTGATCAGCTGCCCCAGCCAGGGCCCTGATCAGCTGCCCCAGCCAGGGCCCTGATCAGCGGCGACGGCGCTTCTTGTTGGAGCGACGACGACGCTCAGCGCGGTTACCCTGGTTGTCGCCGCCTTGAGTGTCGGCGTCGGAGTAGGTCACCCCGGTAGACAGGGCCTTACGGCCGGTGTCACCCATGATCGAGGCCTGCTCACGGGCCTGAGCGGCTTCGCGGGCGGCCTGCTTGGCCTGAGCTTCAAAGCGGGCGCAATAAGCGAAAATCTGCTCGATCGTGTCTTCGCGAATGGCTTCCATCATGGCCTTGAACATGTGGGCACCCTCGTTGGCGTATTCAACCAACGGGTCGCGCTGGGCCATGGCCCGCAGTCCAATACCTTCCTTGAGGTAGTCCATTTCGTACAGGTGCTCGCGCCAGTGCTGGTCCACCACGGCCAGCAGCAGGCGACGCTCCAGGGTGCGCATGGGTTCTTCACCCAGCTGCGCCACAGCTAGATCGTTAGCGGACAGGTTAGCTTCGGCGTCCTCATAGGCCACCGCAATGTCCTCAGTGAGCTCTTCAGTTAGGCGCTCGCTGGTCAGGGCGTCCAGGCCGCCTACGCCGTCGACCACCTCATCCACGGTCAAGCCCATCGGGTAGACAGTGGACAGGTCCTTCACCAGCT
>ERZ1699239.239-NODE-239-length-15729-cov-4.019228_pt1 | contig 15729 bp, 10 predicted proteins | sample MGYA00581536_ERZ1699239 | MGnify/ENA primary metagenome ERZ1699239 (study PRJEB42319, sample SAMD00040333) | human oral metagenome | material: saliva | host: Homo sapiens | study: EMG produced TPA metagenomics assembly of PRJDB4115 data set (Metgenomic analysis of...
ATTTGAAGATGGTAGATACGGATATTGAAGATATTATCCGTCGCTTCTATCGAAAGGAGCTCTAAGATGGTCAAATTGTGGAGACGTTATAAACCCTTTATCAATGCAGGGATTCAGGAGTTGATTACCTATCGAGTCAACTTTATTCTCTATCGGATTGGTGATGTCATGGGGGCTTTTGTGGCCTTTTATCTCTGGAAGGCTGTCTTTGATTCTTCGCAAGAGTCTTTGATTCAGGGCTTCAGTATGGCAGATATCACTCTCTACATCATCATGAGTTTTGTGACCAATCTTTTGACCAGGTCTGATAGCTCCTTTATGATTGGGGAGGAGGTCAAGGATGGCTCCATTATCATGCGCTTGCTGAGACCAGTGCATTTTGCGGCCTCTTACCTTTTCACCGAACTTGGCTCCAAGTGGTTGATTTTTATCTCTGTTGGACTGCCATTTTTAAGTGTCATTGTTTTGATGAAAATCTTATCTGGGCAAGGTATTGTAGAAGTGTTGGGATTAACTGTCCTTTATCTCTTTAGCTTAACTCTGGCTTATCTGATTAACTTTTTCTTTAATATCTGCTTTGGATTTTCAACCTTTGTATTTAAAAATTTATGGGGTTCCAATCTACTCAAGACTTCAATAGTGGCCTTTATGTCTGGCAGTTTGATTCCCTTAACGTTTTTTCCAAAGGTGGTTTCAGATATTCTCTCCTTATTGCCATTTTCATCCTTGATTTACACTCCGGTCATGATTATTGTTGGGAAATACGATGCCAGTCAGATTCTTCAAGCACTTTTGCTTCAGTTTTTCTGGCTTATAGTGATGGTGGGCTTGTCTCAGTTGATTTGGAAACGAGTCCAGTCATTTATCACCATTCAGGGAGGTTAGGATGAAAAAATATCAACGCATGCATCTGATTTTTATCAGACAATACATCAAGCAAATCATGGAATACAAGGTGGATTTTGTGGTTGGTGTCTTGGGAGTCTTTCTGACTCAAGGCCTAAACCTCTTGTTTCTCAATGTCATATTTCAACACATCCCCTCGCTAGAAGGTTGGACCTTTCAAGAAATTGCCTTTATCTATGGATTTTCCTTAATTCCAAAGGGATTAGATCATCTCTTTTTTGACAATCTCTGGGCCTTAGGTCAACGACTAGTCCGAAAAGGGGAATTTGACAAGTATTTGACTCGTCCTATCAACCCTCTCTTTCATATTCTGGTTGAGACCTTTCAGATTGATGCCTTGGGGGAACTTTTGGTCGGTTGCATTCTATTGGGAACAACAGTATCAAGCATTGCTTGGACGCTTCCCAAATTCCTGATTTTCCTAGTCTGTATTCCATTTGCTACCTTGATTTATACTTCCTTGAAAATAGCGACAGCCAGTATCGCTTTTTGGACTAAACAGTCAGGCGCCATGATTTATATTTTTTATATGTTCAATGATTTTGCCAAGTACCCGATTTCCATTTACAATTCGCTCCTTCGTTGGTTGATCAGTTTTATCGTGCCATTTGCCTTTACGGCTTACTATCCTGCCAGTTATTTCTTGCAGGGTAAGAATGGGCTCTTTGATATCGGTGGTTTGATTCTGATTTCCCTTGTCTTCTTTTTCATTTCCCTCAAACTCTGGGATAGGGGCTTGAATGCCTACGAAAGTGCTGGCTCGTAAGGGGGAAAGTAAGACTAAAATCAAGAAAGGAACTTATGATGTTTACAATTGAAGAAGTCAAGGATGAAGATCAAAAAATGGCAGTTGTTGATGAGGTTTTAAAGGATTTGCCAGAATGGTTTGGAATACCAGAAAGCACGCAAGCCTACATCGAAGGAGCCAAAGATTTGCAAGTTTGGGCAGCCTATCAGGAGAGTGATTTGACTGGATTTGTAAGCTTGTCCTATTCTAGTGAAGAGTGTGCAGAGATTGATTGTCTCGGCGTAAAAAAAGCTAATCAAGGTAGAGGAATTGGGAGTCAATTGCTTGCTACTTTAGAAAGTGAAGCACGCAAACAAGTAGACTACCTACAGGTAAAAACAGTAGCAGAAGGCTCTAATAAAGATTATGATCGAACAAATGTCTTTTATCGAAGTGTTGGTTTTAAAAAATTAGAGATTTTTCCTCAACTATGGGATCCCCAGAATCCTTGCCAGATTTTGATAAAGAAAATCGTTTAAAACTTCCTGACAAAAAATTGAGAGTGCCATACTATAAAAGTGTTAGCCAATTTAGCTCAGTTGGTAGAGCAAGGCACTCGTAAAGTCTAGGTTATAGGTAGATAAACGACTGAGGATTTGAAAAAATAGATATGTAGAAGATAACCGTTAAGTCTTATTCTTAGCGGTTTTTTATATTGTTTAATAGCGCTGATATTTCATTAATGATGTTTGACTTTGTGATGTTGCTAGTGCTTTAAGTTGATTGCTACTATTTTTGATGGTGTGAATGTTCTGATAATGTACCCCAGCTAACTACGAAAGTTTTTGACTCTATGTTTTTAACGCTTATTAAAAAATAAATTAATGTAGGTTAATTTTTCTTGACTTAAATTTTTTAAATGATATACTATTTTTCTGGAGAGCTAACAATTATATATAAATGTACTACTCTATTTCCTAGATAATACTTATACTCGATGAAAATCAAAGAGCAAACTAGAAAACTATCCGCAGGTTGCTCAAAGCACTGCTTTGAGGTTGTAGATAGAACTGACGAAGTCAGTAACCATACATACGCTAAGACGACGTTGACGCGGTTTGAAGCGATCTTCGAAGAGTATTAGTAAAACTTTTTATAACAAATGCTAGCAAAGTTAAAGTTTACTATCTATTGGAAGTTAAATAAATATGTAAGGAATTAAAATGAAAAAAAGTACAGTATTGTCATTAACCACAGCTGCAGTTATTTTAGCAGCATATGTCCCTAATGAGGTAATCCTAGCAGATACACCTAGTTCTGAAGATTCTTTAAAAATATCTGATAAAGAAACAGTAGTAGGTAAACAAAACGAAAACAAAGAAAAACTTGAAGATATTCATAATGTTATAGAAACTTCAAAGGATACTGAAGAAAAGAAAACAACAATTATTGAGGAAAAAGAAGTTGTTAGTAAAAATCCTGTGATAGACAATAACACTAGCAATGAAGAAGCAAAAATCAAAGAAGAAAATTCCAATCAATCCCAAGGAGATAAAGCGGACTCGTCTGCAAGTAAAGACCCAGAAAGTCCCAAAAAAGAGGATAAACTTGTCTATATTGCTGAATTTAAAGATAAAGAATCTGGAGAAAAAGCAATCAAGGAACTATCAAATCTTAAGAATACAAAAGTTTTATATACTTATGATAGAATTTTTAACGGTAGCGCTATTGAAACAACCAAAGATACTCTGGACATAATTAAACTAATAGAAGGTATTTCATCGGTTGAAAGGTCACAAAAAGTCCAACCTATGATGAATCATGCTAGAAAAGAAATTGGAGTTGAAGAGGCAATCGATTACCTAAAATCTATCAATGCACCATTTGGGAAAAACTTTGATGGTAGAGGTATGGTCATTTCAAATATCGATACGGGAACGGATTATAGGCATAAGGCCATGAGGATTGATGATGATGCTAAAGACTCAATGAGATTTAAAAAAGAAGACTTAAAAGGTACTGATAAAAATTTCTGGTTGAGTGATAAAATCCCTCATGCTTTCAATTATTATAATGGTGGTAAAATCACTGTAGAAAAAGCTGATGATGGAAGCGATTATTTTGATCCACATGGGATGCATATTGCAGGGATTCTTGCGGGAAATGATACTGAAAAAGATATCAAGAACTTTAACGGAATAGATGGAATTGCTCCTAATGCACAGATTTTCTCTTATAAAATGTACTCTGACGCAGGATCTGGGTTCGCAGGGGATGAAACAATGTTTCATGCTATTGAAGATTCAATCAAACACAATGTCGATGTTGTTTCGGTATCATCTGGCTTTACAGGAACGGGCCTTGTAGGTGAGAAATATTGGCAAGCTATTAGGGCGTTAAGAAAAGCAGGCATTCCAATGGTTGTAGCTACGGGTAACTATGCAACTTCTGCTTCAAGTTCTTCATGGGATTTGGTGGCAAATAATAATCTGAAAATGACCGACACTGGAAATGTAACACGAACTGCAGCACATGAAGATGCGATAGCAGTCGCATCTGCTAAAAATCAAACAGTTGAGTTTGATAAAGTTAACATAGGTGGAGAAAGTTTTAAATACAGAAATATAGGTGCCTTTTTCGATAAGAATAAAATCATAACAAATGAAGATGGATCAAAAGCTTCTAGTAAATTAAAATTTGTATATATAGGCAAGGGGCAAGACAAAGATTTGATAGGATTGGATCTTAGAGGCAAAATTGCAGTAATGGATAGAATTTATACAAAGGAGTTAAAAAATGCTTTTAAACGTGCAACGGATAAGGGTGCACGTGGCATTATGGTTGTAAATACTGTAAATTACTACAATAGAGATAATTGGACAGAGCTTCCAGCTATGGGATATGAGGAGGATGAAGGAACTACTAGTCAAGTTTTTTCAATTTCAGGAGATGATGGTGTAAAGTTATGGAACATGATTAACCCTGATAAAAAAACTGAGGTTAAAAGGAATAATAAAGAAGATTTTAAAGATAAATTGGAGCAATACTATCCAATTGATATGGCAAGCTATAATTCTAATAAACCGAATGTAGGTGACGAAAAAGAGATTGACTTTAAGTTTGCACCTGACACAGACAAAGAACTGTATAAAGAAGAGATCATCGTTCCAGCAGGGTCCACATCTTGGGGACCAAGAATAGATTTACTTTTAAAACCAGATGTTTCAGCACCCGGTAAAAATATTAAATCCACTCTCAATGTCATTAATGGGAAATCAACTTATGGTTATATGTCAGGGACTAGTATGGCAACTCCAATCGTGGCAGCTTCTACTGTTTTGATTAGACCAAAATTAAAGGAAATGCTTGAAAGACCTGTATTGAAAAATCTTAAGGGAGATGACAAAATAGATCTTACAAGTCTTACAAAAATAGCCCTACAAAATACTGCACGGCCTATGATGGATGCAACTTCTTGGAAAGAAAAAAGTCAATACTTTGCATCACCTAGACAACAGGGAGCAGGGCTAATTAATGTTGCCAATGCTTTGAGAAATGAGGTTGTAGCGACTTTCAAAAACACGGATTCTAAAGGTTTGGTAAACTCTTATGGTTCTATTTCTCTTAAAGAAATAAAAGGAGATAAAAAATACTTTACAATTAAGCTTCACAATACATCAAACAGACCTTTAACCTTTAAAGTTTCAGCATCTGCTATAACTACAGATGCTCTAACTGACAGACTCAAACTGGATGAAACATACAAAGATGAAAAATCTCCAGATGGTAAGCAAATTGTTCCAGAAATCCACCCAGAAAAAATCAAAGGAGCAAATATTACATTTGAGCATGACACTTTCACTATAGGTCCAAATTCTAGCTTTGATTTAAATGCGGTTATAAATGTTGGGGAGGCTAAAAACAAAAATAAATTTGTAGAATCATTTATTCATTTTGAGTCAGTGGAAGAAATGGAAGCTCTGAACTCCAACGGGAAGAAAATAAACTTCCAACCTTCTTTATCGATGCCTCTAATGGGATTTGCTGGGAATTGGAACCACGAACCAATCCTTGATAAATGGGCCTGGGAAGAAGGTTCAAAATCAAAAACAATGGAAGGTTATGATGATGATGGCAAACCGAAAATTCCAGGAACCTTAAATAAGGGGATTGGTGGAGAAGGTATAGATAAATTTAATCCAGCAGGAGTTATACAAAATAGAAAAGATAAAAATACAACATCCCTAGATCAAAATCCAGAATTGTTTGCTTTCAATAACGAAGGGATCAACGCACCATCATCAAGTGGTTCTAATATTGCTAAAATTTATCCTTTAGATTCAAATGGAAATCCTCAAGATGCTCAACTTGGGAGAGGATTAACACCTTCTCCACTTGTATTAAGAAGTGCAGAAGAAGGATTGATTTCAATAGTAAATACAAATAAAGAGGGAGAAAATCAAAGAGACTTAAAAGTCATTTCGAGAGAACACTTTATTAGAGGAATTTTAAACTCTAAGAGAAATGATGCAAAGGGAATCAAATCTTCTAAGCTAAAAGTTTGGAGCGACTTGAAATGGGATGGACTCATCTATAACCCTAGAGGTAGAGAAGAAAATGCACCAGAAAGCAAGGATACCAAAGATCCTGCTACTAAGATAAGAGGACAATTTGAACCGATTGCAGAAGGTCAATATTTCTATAAATTTAAATATAGATTAACTAAAGATTACCCATGGCAGGTTTCCTATATTCCTGTAAAAATTGATAATACAGCCCCTAAGATTGTTTCGGTTGATTTTTCAAATCCTGAAAAAATTAAGTTGATTACAAAGGATACTTATCACAAGGTAAAAGATCAATACAAGAATGAAACCTTATTTGCGAGAGATCAAAAAGAACATCCTGAAAAATTTGACGAGATTGCAAACGAAGTTTGGTATGCAGGCGCTGCTCTGGTTAATGAAGATGGAGAGGTTGAGAAAAATCTTGAAGTAACTTATGCAGGTGAGGGTCAAGGAAGAAATAGGAAACTAGACAAAGACGGAAATACTATTTATGAAATTAATGGTGCAGGAGATTTAAGAGGAAAAATCATTGAAGTCATTGCATTAGATGGATCTAGCAATTTCACAAAGATTCATAGAATTAAATTTGCTGATCATGCTGATGAAAAGGGGATGATTTCCTATTATCTAGTAGATCCTGATCAAGATTCATCTAAATACCAAAAGCTTGGCGAGATTTCCGAATCTAAATTTAAAAATTTAGAAAATAGAAAAGAGGATAGTCTTAAAAAAGATACAACTGAGGAAGAAAATCATCAAGAAAATGAAGAGTCTATCGAAGAAAAATCAAGCTTGACTATTCATAAAACTATTTCAACAATTAGAGATTTTGAAAGTAAAGACTTAAAGAAACTCATTAAAAAGAAATTTAGAGAAGTTGATGACTTTACAAGTGAAACTGGTAAGAGAACAGAGGAATACGATTATAAATACGATGATAAGGGAAATATCATTGCTTATGACGATGGTAGTGCCTTACAATATGAAACTGAAAAACTTGACGAAATCAAATCAAAAATTTATGGTGTTCTAAGCCCGTCTAAAGATGGACACTTTGAAATTCTTGGAAAGATAAGTAATGTTTCTAAAAATTCCAAGGTATATTACGGCAATAACTATAGATCTGTAGAAATCAAAACGACTAAGTATGATTCCCACTCAAAAACGATGACATTTGATTTATACGCTAATATTAATGATATTGTGGATGGATTAGCTTTTGCAGGAGATATGAGATTCTTTGTTAAAGATGATGATCAGATAAAAGCTGAAACTAAAATTAGAATGCCTGAAAAAAATAAGGAAACTAAAACAGAATATCCCTATACATCAAGTTATGGGAATGTAATAGAATTAGGAGAAGGTGATCTTTCAAAGAACAAACCAAACAATTTAACGGAAATGGAATCTGGTAAAATCTATTCTGATTCAGAAAAACAACAATATCTGTTAAAGGATAACATCATTCTAAGAAAAGGCTATGCACTAAAAGTGACTACCTATAATCCTGGAAAAACGGATATGTTAGAAGGAAATGGAGTTTATAGCCAGGAAGATATAGCAAAAATACAAAAGGCCAATCCTAATCTAAGAGTCCTATCAGAAAAAATAATTTATGCTGATAGTAGAAATGTTGAAGATGGAAGAAGTACTCAATCAGTATTAATGTCGGCTTTGGATGGCTTTAACATTGTAAAATATCAAGTGTTTACCTTTAAAATGAATGATAAAGGGGAGGCAATCGATAAAGATGGAAATCTTGTAACAGATTCTTCTAAACTGGTATTATTTGGTAAAGATGATAAAGAGTATCATGGGGAGGATGAGTCCAACGTAGAAGCTATAAAAGAAGATGGCTCTATGTTATTTATTGATGCAAAACCAGTAAATCTTTCAATGGACAAGAACTACTTTAATCCATCTAAATCTAATAAAATTTATGTACGAAATCCAGAATTTTATTTAAGAGGTAAGATTTCTGATAAGGGTGGTTTTAACTGGGAGTTGAGAGTTAATGAATCGGTTGTAGATAATTATTTAATCTACGGAGATTTACACATTGATAACACTAGAGATTTTAATATTAAGCTTAATGTTAAAGACGGTGACATCATGGACTGGGGAATGAAAGACTATAAAGCAAACGGATTCCCAGATAAGGTAACAGATATGGATGGAAATGTTTATCTTCAAACTGGCTATAGCGATTTGAATGCGAAAGCGGTTGGAGTACACTATCAATTTTTATATGATAATGTTAAACCAGAAGTAAACATTGATCCTAAGGGAAATACTAGTATTGAATATGCTGACGGAAAATCTGTAGTCTTTAATATCAATGATAAAAGAAATAATGGATTCGATGGTGAGATTCAAGACAAACATATTTATGTAAATGGAAAAGAATATAAATCATTTGATGATATTAAACAACTAACAGATAAGACACTAAACATTAAGATTGTTGTAAAAGATTTTGCAAGAAATACAACCGTAAAAGAATTCATTTTAAACAAAGATACGGGAGAGGTAAGCGAACTAAAACCTCATACGGTAACTGTGACCATTCAAAATGGAAAAGAAATGAGTTCAACGATAGTGTCGGAAGAAGATTTCATTTTACCTGTCTATAAGGGTGAATTAGAAAAAGGATATCAATTTGATGGCTGGGAAATTTCTGGTGTCGAAGGGAAAAAAGATGCTGGCTATGTTATTAATGTATCAAAAGATACTCTTATAAAACCTGTATTCAAGAAAATAGAGGAGAAAAAGGAGGAGGAAAATAAACCTACTTTTGATGTATCGAAAAAGAAAGATAACGTGCAAGAAAATCATAGTCACTTAGATGAAAATTACAAAAAGGAGGATTTACAAAGAGAAAATCATTCACACAAATCTGATTCAACTAAGGATGTCACAGCTAAAGTTCCTGATGAAAATGATAAAAACTTTGAAAATAAGAAGGAAGTTTATCTTAATGAACCAGAGAATATAGCTAATAAACATACCAATATCGATAGTAAATCGGATACTAACAATTCTGATAGATTGCCAAAAACCGGAACAGTTAGAGAAGGTTTTACACCATTCATTGCTGGAATAATGTTTACTGTAGGTGTATTTCTTGGATTGAAGAAAAAAGATCAAGATTAGGACAAAAGCTATAGATAAAAAATTGGTTTATGTACTGAGATTAGCTAGTGTGATAATGAAACAGTTTTGTGAAAATAGTCATTTTTAACTCAATTAGTTAGTTTGCTTTGATATTGATACCCTTTTTGGATTTATGAATGGACTTAGTTTAGGTAAGTAATGAATTGATTGAAAGGGTTAGTCTTGACAATATTGGTCATATTGATTAGAAAATAGAGTCTATCAAAATTTAAAGGTTAATAGAGGTGATGAGACAATTTCAAGGAATTAAGTAGCGTTTGGTTACTTAATTCCTTTTTCTTTTATAAAATTCTGACCACATAGTCTATCATGACTACCAGATAGGCAAAACCTATTGTTTGCGATTTTTATTTCTGTTATAGTAGTAATTGTCAAGGGGAGATAAAGCTTCCTAACAAAATAGAAAATGAGGTTATATCATGAAAAAAGTAGTAGGTATCGGATTTTTAGTCGTTGCAGCAGCAGTCTTGTATTTTGGTTTAGTTGGATGGCCAAGTTTGGATGTTAACATCTGGGCACTCTTTCCAGTAGGTTTATTCTTATTCTTTACTCTTGAGAATTTGGTTAAAAAAGATTATAAGGCCAGTCTCATGAGCTTAATTATTGCCTTTATCATCGCTAATGCCATTCTTGATATCTTGCCACTTTCAAGTGGTTTGGTTATCGGTGCAGGTGTGCTAGCTTGTGTGGGGATTGGTTTCCTCTTTCCGGAAACTAACAAGAAAGAAGTATAAAACAAAAAAGTCTCGAGCTTTCTCGAGACTTTTGCTTTATTTGCCTGCGTAATATTTTTGAATACCTTTGACAATACCTGCCACCAATCTATTTTGGTAAGCATCGCTACGAATTTGTTGGTTTTCGTTGAAATTGTCAATGTAACCAAGCTCCAATAGAACTGCTGGTTTATCAGTTTCTCGAAGGACAGCAAAGCTACTTTGGAGGAGACCTGCATCCTTAGCACCTGTTTCAGCTAGGAGTGAAGAGTGGATATCTGCAGCTAGGCGATTGCTTTCACTGATACGGTCAGGATGGTTATGCCAGTATGGATTGATCTTAGAAGGATAGCCAGCAGCTTCTTCGTAAGAATAGGTCTGAATACCAGAACGGTTAGAAGCAGGGCTTCCGCTAGCATTGAAGTGGATGCTAATGAATATATCGGAGTTCGAGTTGTTGGCTATTTTTGAACGTTCGGTGACAAAGTCGACATAGACATCACTATCTCTCGAAGAAAGAACGGTATAACCAAGACCTTGGAGTTCCTTGCGTAGTTTTTGATAAATTTGCATGGTGAGGTCTTTTTCATTAGTGTTATAATAAACAGCACCTGGATCTTTACCACCGTGTCCTGGATCTAAGAAAACGGTATATGTGTATTTTCCTTTTTCAAATCCACGACTTACGGACACTTCACCAATCCATTTTCCATTACTTTGGAACTGATGTGCTTTTCCATCGATTTTACGAGTTCCTGTGACATAGACACCATTTTCATCTAGATAGTAACGGGCATTGTAGTAGCTGTCGTCAATCCATTCACTCTTAGCCATGTAACCACCTGACTTGAGGTAGTATGAGCCAATCCATTCACGCGCAGCATAAGTACCACTAGATTTCAAGTAGAACCAGCTATCATAGTTTTTATCGAAAATCCATTCTTTTTCAGCCATGGCACCGCTAGCTTTTAGATAGTAGCTACCTTGCCATTGGTTGCTTGCCATAGTAGCATCTTTGTTAAAGTAGTACCAGGTACCACTAATTTTATCCCACTTATTTTTGATTAACTTACCAGAAGCAAGAGCATAGTACCATTGTCCATCTTGTTTTACCCAAGAATTTTCAGCCATTGCCCCACTATTAGTAAACAGATAATCATCAAAAATTGTGTTGCTGAGCATGACACCTTCTTGATCAAAATAGTACCAGACCCCACCGATCTTTTCCCATTTTTGTTGGGAAATTTTTCCATAAGCGTTAGCGTAATACCATTTATCTTGGAGTTTACTCCAACCAGAATCGACCATAGCCCCGCTACTAGTCAGGATATATCAGTCAAAAATAGTATCGCTCAGCATGATGCCATCTTTGTTGAAGTAGTACCATTTTCCTTGAATTTTTTTCCAGTTAAGAACAGGGGCATTGTTTTCATAGAAACGCCAGTGGTTTTCCTCTAATACCCAACCTTCTTTTTTGACTTCTGGAGCCTTGTCTTCCTCTTTCTTAGCTGGAGTTTCACTTGGATTTGTTGTAGAAGTTGTTGGTACGCTTGAACTTGTTTCAGTAGAAGGAGCAGTTTCCTTGGTTGAAGGGGTGCTCTTTTTTTCTTTTTCTGTAGTTGTAGTTTCTTGTGTCGTTTCTGCTGTAGTAGTTTGTAGGTGTTTTTCTTCAGCAAAAGCTGGATTTGTTGCGAATCCTAGAAAAGTAAGCGTGATGGCACTTGCCAAGAGCGTTTTTTTCACTTGTTTGATCTCCTATTTTTTTAATAATCTCTTTTTAAAATGTCATTAGAAAAGCACCTCATGTGGAAGAACTAGTCGCCAACTGTTGAGGTGCTGGCATGATTTATTTTTATTTCATCATGAAGATTTGAACAATCATAACGATGTAGATGAGCAATGTGAGTAGAAATCCAGCTCTCCAAAAGAATTTAAGGAATTTTGGATAATAAAAGCTACGTTTTTTGCTCAGGAAGAAAAAAGCTAGAATAATGGCTAGCAAAGATAGGGCTGCCCCCAAAATGGGAAGTTGATTATGGGTAAAAACCTTTGCACTGATTAAATAGTATTCAAAAATCAGAAAAGGAAAAGCCAAATCTGCAAAGTTAATCCCCTTTTTCTTTAACTTAAAAAATCTACTAAAGATAATAGCCAAAGCCAAGGTTAGTACCAAAAGCAAGACGGAAGCGAGTTTCATTAAAATCATAACAATATTGTATCATAAAATTTGAATAAAAGGAAAGCATATTCCTTGATTTAACAGTGTTTTTCTAAAAATTTTTGTTTAGAAACTGATTTTTTATACTATATCAAACATCAATGTGATTTACTTTGTAAAGTTGGAGTAGTTTGAACCTTCATTATAAATCTTTTTTATGGTGACAATAAAAAATATATATTAGTCAGGAGAGAAGAATAGTAGTAGAATGAGTAGCAAATAAAACAAAGGAGTTTCTTATGAAATTAGTTACTTTATGGTCAAAACTCTCACTAGGCATTCAATTATTGGTGGCTTTGGTCTTGGGTGTTATCGCTGCCCTTATCTGGCCACAATTTGCAGGCTTTTATCAATTTTTAGGTCAAGCCTTTATTAAATTGATCAATATGGTTATCATTCCGCTAATCTTCCCAACCATCGTTGTTGCAGTAGCTGGAGTTATCGGAAAAAAATCTTTCGGAAAAATCTTGACCAAGAGTTTGGTTTACTTTTTTGCCGTAACAACTGCCATTACTCTTTTGTTTGTATTTGCTAGTTACTATTTAGGCTTTGGTCAAGGAGTGAATATCGGTCAAACTGGTGGAAACCTTGATGGGATTGCAAACAATGTCAAATTCAGCGAATTTTTGCTTGGTTTCATTCCATCAAATATCGTTAAATCTCTTTCAGATGGCGCTCTATTGCCAATTATCGTTTTTGCAATCTTTCTTGGTTACGGAATTGGGAATCTTAAGTCTGATAAATCTCAGAAGATTATCGAAGGTTTCCAAATCTGGATTGAAGCCATTTACAAGATTGTTGCAGTAATTATCAAACTATCACCGATTGGTATTTTTGGATTTATCGCTAAAGATGTTGCAACTACGGGTGTCGACAAGTTGATTGGGCTTGGTCAGTTTGTAATTGGAACTTATCTGGCTTATGCTGTTTTGGTTCTCCTTATTTTCCCTTTGATTGCTGTATTCTTTAAGGTGCCGTATTTGTCAGCCTTTCGTGAAAATTGGAGTCTCTTGACTCTGGCTTTTGTTACTGGAAGTTCTAGTGTGGTCTTGCCATCACTTCTTAAAGATTTGAAAAAACAGGGGCATGACGAGCATACAATTGATTTAGTTGTTCCTTTAGGATATACTTTTAACTTAGAAGGAGCAGCAGTTTATTTCTCAGTAGCGACAATTTTTATCGCCCACGCCTATGGTATTCAATTTTCTTTATCAAGTCTCTTGTTTACTGTTTTATTGTTGACTTTGATTGGAAAAACTGCAGCAACTGTGCCATCAGGAGCTATCGTGGTTTTATTAGCTGCAGCACCTCAATTGGGCTTGCCAGTTGAAGGAGTGGCCTTGATTTTTGCAGTTGATTTCTTTGTCAATGCTGGACGTACTATGATCAATGTTTTGGGTCAAATCTTAACAGTCAGCGTTATTGAAAAAACAGAAGGATATATTTTAGAAGAAGAAAAGGAAAGCCAACTTTCAGTCAGCTTTTCTTAAGGAGATGATAAGTAATGAGTGAAGCAAAAGTTTATGTGATTCATGAGAATCTTGAATGGACCCAGCATTTGGTCAAATGGTTGGAAGAATTAGAAGTCCCTTATGAACTATGGGATTTGTCTAGTGGGATTTTAGATTTGCAAAGCCCACCGCCGCAAGGTATCTTTTACAATCGTATGTCTGCCTCTTCACATACAAGAGGACATCGTTATGCGCCAGAATTTACAGAGCAAGTGATTACTTGGTTAGAAGCACACGGACGCAAAGTTGTGAATGGTACCGGTGCTATCAACCTTGAAATTAGTAAAATCAAACAATATTTGAAGTTAAACGAATCTGGTATCGAGACTCCTGCAACAGTTGCGGTTTTAGGGCAAGAGAATATTATTGAAGCAGCAAGAAAATTAAACATTTATCCTTTGATTACCAAGCACAATCGAGCAGGTAAGGGATTAGGCGTTCAACTCTTCCAAAATGAAGAGGAACTGGCAACTTATGTCAATAGCCCTCTCTTTGAACCATCAGTGGACGGGATTACCTTGTTACAAGCCTACATCAAGCCAAGTGATGGACGTATCCGTCGTTCAGAGTTTATCAATCAGAAGTTTCTCTATACTGTTTCGATCGATTCTTCAGATGGTTTCCAACTGTGTCCAGCAGATGGTTGCCAAATCGGCAAGAGACCAGAGCAACTAGAAACGTCTGAAAAATTCCAGATTACAGAACCTCTACCAGATGACCGGAGAGAAGCTTATGAGAATTTCTTGAAAAATGCTCAGATTGAAGTTGCGGCGATTGAATGGGTTCAATCAGAGAGTGGAGACATTTATGTCTATGATGTAAATACCAACACCAACTACAATCCTACCGCAGAAAAAAATGCCAATATTTTTGCTCACCAACATTTGGCTCAGTATCTAAAAACAGAATTGCAAGCCCTGACTAGTGGACAATAAAGTAGGAAATTCAAAAATCCCCCAGTATCAAATGACTGGGGGATTGATTTGTTTATACTCTTCGAAAATCTCTTCAAACCACGTCAGCTTCCATCTGCAACCTCAAAATAGTATTTTGAGCTGCCTTCGTCAGTTCTATCCACAACCTCAAAACGGTGTTTTGAGCAACCTGCGGCTCGCTTCCTAGTTTGCTCTTTGATTTTCATTGAGTATTAATCGATAAAAAATTATTGATTTGCTTTAAAGTCTGGGTCTTTTAGGCTTTGAACACTGGCATTGATGACAGCACCGATAATTAATATCTTGGCAATGATAATGAACCAGAACATCATGACAACGACGACGATCGAACTGAAAAATCTGACGTCAACGAGATAATTGACATAATTGTTGAAATAAGCTGCAAAGATGTTTAATAAAGCAATCGTCGTAACTAGTACAAAGAGACTTCCAGGTATGACGTAGCGAATCTTACTTACTTTAACATTTGGTAGGAAATAATAGAGCATGATTACGATTGCAAAAAGAAAGGCATAAATCAGAGGTCCTGTAAAATCTTGTAGATAAGAAAACAGAGCACTCTCGGATTTCCAGTAGTTTTTAAGCAAATCCAATAGCATATGGCCAAACATACTAAGGAATAGAGCAAGCGCAAAGAGAATTTGAAGTCCAAAGCTAACTAAGAGACTCATCAGCTGATGTGAGATGATTCCTCTATTTTTTGCGATTCCATAGGCTTTATTAAAAGCCTTTTGAAGAAAATTCATGGATTTGGAGAAAGTCCAAAGAGCTGATAAGATAGCAAAACTCAGTAAACCTGTCGATGGTTGAGTCAGAACTTCTCTGACAATCTTTGCTACTACGTCATAGATTGTATCCGGTAAAAATTCCTTGATTGTTAATAGAAAGTTTGAGATAGGAATCTGAAAGTAGGGTAAGATGTTGACCACAATCATAAGTAAAGGGAAGATTGAAAT
>ERZ1699239.242-NODE-242-length-15516-cov-2.684970_pt1 | contig 15516 bp, 7 predicted proteins | sample MGYA00581536_ERZ1699239 | MGnify/ENA primary metagenome ERZ1699239 (study PRJEB42319, sample SAMD00040333) | human oral metagenome | material: saliva | host: Homo sapiens | study: EMG produced TPA metagenomics assembly of PRJDB4115 data set (Metgenomic analysis of...
CGTTGAAGCTAGGCACCTTGTCGCAGCCATTGGCCAGGCCCCAGCTGGGCTCGGTCCAATAGGCCATCAGGCAAATGCAGTTGAATGCCTCGTCGATGATGCGCTTCTTCTCAGGGGTGCAAGCACTGGTTGCAGCCGCAACCGCAGGGCTGGCGATCGCAATGGCTGGTACCGACCAGGCAGCACCCTTGGCGATGTTACGCCGTGAAATTTCCTGTGCCACGTCTACTACTCCGATAACTCTTCTTGGGAACTCAAGTGGTGTCAGAATAGGTCTTAATTTGGTCAGAATTAAAGCCTGGTGACAGGCGTTATAAAAGCTTAATTTTATTAGTTGTTATCTTTTATCTTACCTGGGAATATACTGAAAGTGCAGGTCAGAGGCACTTTTGAGGGTAGGGTCTGGGGTTGGTGTGACAATATGTTAACTAAGCGTGATCATTCCTTAAGTGACACCCAAGAATACTCTCAGGAAACTTTAAGGAAAAAGCCTCGAATTTAAGTTAAGAAGTTATATTTAAACCGTATCAGTTGTTAACCTAAAGTGTGATAGCGGCGCCCCCATGACCCCCTTTGTGCGCATGACTGCACGTCACAATCAGTTTGTCAGGCGTTGTTTCAAAGTGATTGGTTAAGCCTTGTCAAGAGGGTGGTGTTGCAGCTTATTTAACAAGGCTGGATGGCTGAAAATATGTGCATATTCGCAGGTAGGAGCCGGTTTGTGAACTGGTTGATGCCGATCGGCTTTGGTGTTTTGTGAATGTGAGCAGTGGCTTTTGGGTTTGAAGTTTAGAGCTGGGATGGCTTGAAAGGGAGGGCTGGCGGGCTGTGCCCTACCATTAAAACGTGTTAAACCCGAATTCTCTCCGGTTGCTTCCTTGAAGGTCTGATGACTTGCTTTTGCTGATATTTGGGCTCGACGGCGCCCATAGGGTCTACCTGTCCCGATGCTGGGTTGTGGGGGTTGGCAGGAAAGATATGGAGACGCTGGCGAGTGGAAGATACTGGGGCGTAGCGTCGAGGAAGGTTGGCGCGCGGCGTCGAGGAAGGCTGGCGCGCGGCGTCGAGGAAGGCTGGCGCGCGGCGTCGTCGTTGTTGCACCTATATATAAGGAGACGTGACACAAAAAGGGACCGGTGCGAAAGGAGACTCGGGGCTGTGTAGGCAAGAGAAATAGAAAAGGGGCCGACGCACCACGAACGTCGACCCCAAATGCGCGGCAAATAGGCGTTAGCGTTGAGCGCGGCGCGTCAGCCAGCGGTCAAAACCGGCGAAAATCAAGATGCACACCAGCGCAAAAACCAGCGTGAAACCAATAGCCATCAGTGAGACCGCGTAGCCAAGCACCTCCACGTTCAAAAATCCATAAGGATAAGTGTGGGTAATAGCGCCGCGAATCAGAATGAAAGGCACCCACACCACCGGAATCACTAGGGATCGCAAAATCACACCGCGATCAATGCCTCCGCGCGGGCCGGTGATAAACCAGGCCAGCACCATGGCCAGGGGAACTATGATGTGCTGAATTGGGTTAGTTAGGTAATCCCAACCCGAAAGCTGCTTGTAAGGGCCAATAAAACCAGCGTAAACAATGCCGGTCACGGTGATCATCATGGTGGCGCACAGTTGCAAAGCTCGCCACCAGTTACTGGCCGGGCCCTGATGGCGTGCCAGGTACGTGGCCACCACTGCCACCAGGATGTTTGACCATTCCGTGAAGTAGCTAAAGGTTTCAAATAGTCGGGTAGGGGCGCCGGACCAGCCTGGGGCGCTGGTGCCAAACATGCCGGGGTCCACATTGCCGCGCGCGTAGCCGTCGCAGGCAGTAATAATTACAGTGGCACCGAAACCGAACCAAGTTATTGCTGCAATCGCACCATAAATCAGACGTGCATTTCGACCCAGCGCTGAGGCGGGGGTGTAAGCCGAGGCTGGGGTATAAGTTTTACTCACGCACTTCAGGGTATACAAACCCAAACACAGGCAAAATCATCCCTTCCCTATAAAAATTTCATGGGGTTTTATAGGGAACGGACGAAATGTCAGTATTTGTAAGGCATAGGGTTGCAGTGTGAGACAAATGTCTGGGGTCTGAGACCAGGGCGGGCGGTGGCTGGACGGCACGGCACGCTCGGCGTGTTGGTGACTGGGCGGCGGCACTAGCGATGATGGGAGGAGTGGCGCACCCTGTGCGGCGGTGTCTGGTCGCTGGTGCTAGCTGCTGTGAGAGGTGCGGACGGCGAGCGTCCCCTGTGCGGCGACGGCGCCAATACAAGTGGGCCGCCAATGCGGCGTTGGCGAGTGTCTCCTGTGCGGCGACGGCGCCAATGCAAGTGGGCCGCCAATGCGGCGTCGTCGTTAATGTGGGCGGCACCCTCAACGCAGCGCCACCCTCAACGCAGTGGCACCCCAATAACACCGCTATCCCTAATAATGAACCCGCGTTCGGCACCCGAGGCGATGCTGCATAGACTGAGGGCATGCTTGAGCTCCGCGAAATCGCGAAATCCTATGTCACCAGCGCATTGACGCAGGTGGCGCTGGATGACGTGAGCGTAACTTTCCGTGACAACGAGTTTGTGGCAATCCTGGGCGCCTCGGGCTCGGGCAAAACCACCATGCTGAACGTGATCGGCGGGCTGGACCACTTCGATTCGGGCGATCTGGTGATTGACGGCGTTTCCACCGCCCACTACAAAGACCGCGACTGGGACGCCTACCGCAATGCGCGCGTGGGTTTCGTGTTTCAAAGCTACAACCTGATCCCGCACCAAAGCGTGGTGGCCAATGTGGAGCTGGCACTTACGCTTTCGGGGGTTTCGCGTGGGCAACGACGACGACGCGCCCTGGCCGCCCTGGAAACTGTGGGTTTGGCGGAGCACTCGCACAAGCGGCCCTCCCAGCTGTCGGGTGGGCAGATGCAGCGCGTGGCCATTGCGCGTGCGCTGATCAATGACCCCGAAATTGTGCTGGCAGACGAGCCCACCGGCGCATTGGACTCCACCACGTCGGTGCAGGTGATGGACCTGCTGCAGGAGGTGGCCCGCCAGCGCCTGGTAATTATGGTCACCCACAACCCCGAGTTGGCCCACCAATATGCCACGCGCATCGTGGAACTGGCTGATGGGCGCATCATTTCTGACTCAGATCCGGTTGTGGGGGAGTCGGAGGGTGCGGGCGGCGACGGCGGGGCTGAAGGTGCAGGCGGGGGTGCTGCGGGCGACGACGGGGCTAGTGTGGCTGGCGCGGCAGTTGGCAGCGACGGCGGGGCTGAAGGTGCAGGCGGGGGTACTGCGGGCGACGGCGCGGCTAGGGCTGCGCGTGAAGCTGCGGCCCTGAATGATGACACTGCGCAGATACCCGCCGTAAGTGCTGGTGAGCAGGTTGATGGCAGCGGTGCTGAGGGTGACGACGCGACTGAGGGTGCCGTCGACGGCGTTGGCGTGGCCGAGGGAGATGCAGAGGACGCTGGCGACTTGGCTGAGGGGGCTGGCGCCGTCGTCGGGCGTAAAGGAAGCCAGCACAGAACGAGTAGGCGTAGAACAGACAGGGCCGCAAAACGGCGGGGGCGCAACAAAAACCGCGCGGATGCCAGCCGTCCCGGGCACAAGCCGCGACGCGTGTCTATGGGGCCGATGACCGCGCTGGGGCTCAGTTTTACCAACCTAATGACCAAAAAGGGACGCACTGCCATGACCTCATTTGCGGGGTCGATTGGCATTATTGGTATTGCGCTGGTACTGGCATTGGCAAGCGGGGCGAATAATTACATTATTACCACCCAGGAACGTGCTATGGCTTCTTACCCGCTAACTATTGAGCGGGTGGGAATGGATTTAACCGGCGTATTATCTACCTCGGCGGCGGGTGAAGCTGCGCCAAATGACGGCAAAATTCATACCGCCTCGCAGTTATCTAATGTGACTGCGTCAATGAAAACCAATGATTTAACTTCGCTGCAAAGCTATTTAAAGGGTAATGGTGGCAACATAAATAAGTATGTGCGCACCATTGAATATAATTACGGCATTAATCCTCGCATCTATCTTCCAAAAAGCTCTAAAGGGCCGGTGCAGGTAAATCCAGATGTGACCTTCGCTGAAGGCTCCACTAATTTTGGGGCTTTCCAATCCATGACTTCCACAAATATTTTCAAACAGCTAGCTAATGATCGTTCGCTGTATGTAAATAGCTATGATGTGGTTAGTGGGCGGTGGCCTACGGCGGCAAATGAGCTGGTGGTGGCGCTAGATTCTAATGGGCGCCTACCTGAGCGGCTTGAATATACGCTAGGTTTGCGTGACTATGGACAGTTGCAAAACGCTATGGCTAAACTGCGTCAAAATGAGGGTGTAAAACTCAAGAATACGGCTGCTACATGGGCGCCTAAGCAAATTTTGGGCGCTAAGTTTAAGTTAGTTAATGTGCCTGATCTTTACAAATATGATGCGAAGTATAAGGTTTGGAGCGCTCGGGATAATGATGCTGCTGCGCTCAAGCAAATTGTAGCTGCTGGAACTGATCTAAAGATTGTGGGTATAGTTAAACCCACTTCTAGCGGTGGTGGATTTGGGCAATCTAGTGTACTTTCTCCGGGTATCGATTACACCGGGGCGCTTACCCAACAGGTAATTGCTAAGGCGGCGGCGTCGCCAATTGTTAAGCAACAGTTAGCTGACCCCAAACGCAATGTATTTACCGGAAAGACTTTCGAGGAAGAAGCTAAAGAACACGCTAATCCGCAAATTGATTTGTCTTCGCTGATCACTATTGATCAAGATAAATTGATGGCAGCATTTAAATTTGATCCGTCGTCTATTAATGCGGGACTGAATAATTTAGACTTCTCGGGGATGGATTTAAGTGGGGCTGTAGGCAATGTGCAGCTGGACTTAAGTAGCCTGGATCTAAGTCAAATGCCCGCGATTGATTTAAATGGGCTGGACGCATCCAAGTTGGATTACTCGACATTGCAGAAACAGTTTCCACAACTGGCCAACATTGACTTAGCCAAAGTGGTGCAGGCTGCGCTAGCTAACGGGGCCATCAAGCCTGGTGGCAGTCAGGCGCTAAGTAACATCCTCACCCAGGTGGTAGGCGGTTTTATACCCTGGTATGCACAGCATGGGGGTGACGACGACGGTGGCGGCCCGGGTACGCCGGGCCAGGCCGATCCTGCCAAGATTGCTGCGGCGGTGACAAAGTATTTGCAAACTGAGCAGGTGCAAAAACTGTTGGCACCAATCTTTAGCGGCGACACCATAATTGACCGGGCCAAGCTTACCGCTAACCTTACCCAGGCTCTGGGTAACGATCCGGCGGTGCAACAAATTGCTGAAAATGTTTCGGCTGACCTGGCTAGTCAGATTTCTAATAAAGTGGCTAGTGCGCTTAGTTCCACGGTTACTACCGCGCTAAGTAAGGCAGTTGGACAGTTGCTGCAAAGCTCACTCAATCAGCTGATGACTACTTTGCAAACCCAGCTAACTGCCCAGGTGCAAAACGCCATGGGGCAGATTATGGGTAACCTGTCCAGCGCTATGCAGGTGGATGCGAACAAACTTAAAGATGCATTTAAGTTCAATATGAAGCCGGAAGAAATTGCGGCATTACTAACGCAGCTACTTAACCCTAATGCCACCACGGCTCGCGCCAATTTACTTACCTTAGGGTATGCTCGCGCCGACCAGCCGGAACGTATTGATATTTATCCGAAGTCTTTCGCCGATAAAGACCATGTTAAATCTATCCTTGCCAACTACAATGCGAAGGCTAAAGCTGCCAAGCAAACCAGCAAAGTGATTGTCTATTCAGACCTGGTGGGGATGCTGATGAGTTCAATCACCAATATCATTAATATTGTGACTGCACTGCTGGTGGCATTCGTGTCTATTTCGCTGGTGGTGTCGTCAATTATGATTGGCATTATCACATTTATTTCCGTGTTGGAGCGGCGTAAAGAGATTGGAATTTTGCGTTCAATCGGTGCGTCTAAAGCTGATATTCGGCGCGTATTTAATGCGGAAACCCTGATTGTGGGGGCCCTGGCAGGTTTGCTAGGTGTAGGTGTGAGCGTATTGGTGACTATTCCAGCCAATATTTACGTGGCCGACCGCTTTGGAGTGCAAGATATTGCCACGCTGCCGGTTAGTGCTGGAGTGATTTTGGTGGTCATTTCCATGGGCCTGACTTTCTTGGCTGGTTTGCTGCCGGCCTCCAAGGCTGCACGCGAAGACCCAGTAGAGGCCCTGCGCGGAGAATAAACACAGGCAAAATCATCCCTTCCCTATAAAAATTTCATGGGGTTTTATAGGGAAGGGATGAAATGTCAGTATCTGTGAGCAGGTGTATAAGTTGTTAACCAAGGAGCAGATTGTGAACCGAGGCTCTACGGTGCGGATCAGGATTCGCGGCGCGAGCCAAAGACTTGCGGAGTGAGTCAGTAACCTAGATGTGCACTTCGGGCCTGACCTTCCCAGCAATCTGACCTGCCCAAACGATCTGGCTCGGTAGACTCTTGTGTCCAGCCTCCTTACGGCCCGCTTAGCCAGCCTAAACAGGCCTGCTTCCTGGACACTGTAAAAGCCTGCGTCACCTGCCACTTTGAGTGTGAAACTCCCCAAGTTTCCTCAATGTCTAGGCAATTTTAAGGTGAATTGGATATTTTTGAACCAGTTAAATTCTCAGATCGAGGTGGTCTAAAGTGCTTAAAAACAGCGGATTCGGCAAGCGAATTTTGCGCCGCACCAACACTTTCCTGCTGACTGCGGCTGTGGCTGCAGCGACTCTTGGGGGTGGTGCGGTTGCAGCTCCGGCAGCGACGACGTCGTCCGTGGCGGCCCCGGTAGTAGCGGCGTCGTCGGCAACGCAGCTAACCCAAGCTGGCGTCGTCGGTAAGATGGGCGCCCCGGGCACCGGCGTCATCGACTCCAGTAACGGCTGGGTGGACAAAACCTGCACGGTCAAAGGCGGAGACTGGGTTTATCGGGGCGGCGACTCCTGGTGGTACCGCAATTCGGACGGCTCCTACCCAAGCAAATGCGTAGCCACAATTAAAGGCGTTAAATATCTATTTGATGCAGATGGTTGGGCTGCCAGTGGCTGGGGTGCTTCAAAGAAAACCGATAAATTAGGTAACAAATACTGGTATCACTTCACCACTAATGGTTTAAGTAAAGGCTGGCATATTGAGGGCTCGGCACGCTTTTACCTAGACGGTGGCGACGGGCATATGTATGTCAACTGGAATACCATTGGCGGGAAATCTTATTACTTCACTCCCGGTGGCGCAATGGTTACCGGCTGGTATAAGGCTTACCCGGGTTGGTATCACTTTGGGGACGACGGCGTATTAACCACTGGTTGGTTTAAGTCAGGTAATGCTTGGTATTACCTAGATCCGGGTAAAGGCTCCACTAATTTGAGTGGTGCATATAAGGGTCTAATGCTTACCGGTTACCAAACTATTGACGGCAAGCGTTACTATTTCGACGCTTCAGGTAAATGGGATCCCAGTAAATAATTAATATTTACTGCTATCTGCTGGCTCCGGGCCTGCAGGCAGCCTCCGGCCTGCGTGCGTTGGGCTAGTCTGTTGCAGCCTCCGGCCTGCGTGCGTCAGGCTAGCCTGCATGCGCCGTCGCTAATATGCGGTCGCCGTCGCAAATACTGACATTTCATCCCTTCCCTATAAAACCCCATGGAATTTTTATAGGGAAGGGATGATTTTGCCTGTGTTTGTATGTGTTTAAATCAGACAGCAGCGAGCTCTTCGCGCAGGCGCTGCTTTACGGCCAGTGGCGCCCAGGAAATCTCGATCGCGTTAGCTACCAGGGTGCGCAGGAAGTCCTCATCAACCCCATCGTGGTCAGCCACGCGCTGGAAGTTATCGCCGATGTACCCGCCAAAGTAGGCCGGGTCATCAGAGTTGATAGTTACCAGAACGCCGTCAGCAACTAGCTGCTTAACCAACTCAACCTTGTCAGACTCAGAAATCCACAGGTTCGAAATCGGGCAGCTGGTCAGCCCAATACGGTGCTCCACCAGGTACTTAACTAGCGCCGGGTTCTCCACCACGTTGGTGCCGTGTTCCACGCGCTGCACCTGAATGTCCTCAATGACCTGGCGGATGTGCTCAATAGAGTCTTTAATGTCGACGTCGCAGTGCATGGTCAGCTGGTAGCCCTCGCGGCGAGCGCGGGCAAAGACTGCGGCAAACTTAGCCGGTTCGTGGTCGGTTTCGTCAGAGTCCAGGCCCACGCCCACGATCCATTGCTTGTAAGGCAGCGACTCCAGCAGCGTAGCCATGGCGTATTCGGGCTGGAAGTCGCGCAGGAAACACATGATGAACTGGCTAAACACGCCCAGGGTTTGCTCGGCCTCAAGCTGAGCGCGGCGCAGACCGGAAATCACGGTGTGGAAGCTGACCCCACGGCAGGTGTGTGCCTGGGGGTCAAAGAAAATTTCTGCGTAACGCAGTCCTTGGCTGGCGGCCTTGCGGTAGTAGGCCATGGCCAGGTCATAGAAGTCTTCGCTGGTGAGCAGCACGTTCATGCCGTCGTAGTAGGCGTCTAGGAAGGAAGCCAGGTCGTCGAAAGTGTAGGAGTCCTTAACTTCCTGCTCGCTGCTAAAAGGCAGCTTGATGCCGTTGCGCTGGGCTAGCTTGAATTTCAGCTCCGGCTCTAGCGTGCCCTCAATGTGTACGTGCAGCTCAACCTTGGGTAGAGCCTGAACTAGTGCCTCGTGGGCCATCACGTCTCCTTAGAAAACTGGGAATTTAGTAAATTCTAGTTGTCTTGCGGTGTCCGCGTGGTCCAAATTACGCGCTCAGTGTGCCCGACGACGCCGGCCCGCGCTCCCGACACCGCCGGCCCGTGGTCCCGACGGCGCCGGCCGCAGTCGTGGCCTGCCCTTGCGACCCGCCATCGGCCGTCCCGCCGCCGCCCCGCGCTCCCCGTCAGCCCTCGCTCTTGGCGCCCTGTCCCGGGCCGCCGCCGGCCCAGGCAGGCATCCCATATCTCGTTAGCGCAACCCTGAGAACGCCCCGCTCAGACCCCCAGGAATTCCTTGATTGCCGGCAGCTCACGCTGAGCCTGGGCGTAACCCACCTGGTAGGCCTCTTCGAGCACTTCATAGCGCATTTCGAGCTTGGAAATTTCGGTGACTTCCGGGCAGTAGACATAGGCGCGTCCCTCAGCTTCCAGTCTGAAAGCGGTTTTGCGGGCGGCATTGTAGCGGGCGCTGCGGGCGGTGACGGCGTCGGCAATGGAAGGTAGACGTGGGAAGGCGGCACGCATACTGGCGTGGGTGCCCAGACGCGTGGCCGGCTTAATGAAGTTGCGCGGGCGAGTGAGCACAATCAGGAATTTGCGGTAACCGTCGCGCATGGGTGCGTCCAGCGGAATGCCGCCGTTGGGGCCAAGTGCGCCGTCGACGTAAGTGTCGCCGTCGATCTCTACCGGCGGCATCAGCACCGGCAGGGTGGACGACGCGCGCGCAAGTAAGCCCACATCAGAGACGCTATGCATGTCCTCTTTGGTGAACCATACAGCCTGGCCGCGCGTGGCGTTAAAAGAGCCAACACGTATCTGCGCCGGGTTGGCCATGAAAGTGTCGTAGTCGAAGGGGAAATCGCCGTCAGCCTCGGCAATGTCGTGGTAGAGATAGTCCACATTGAAGATGCCGCGCCCGGCTAGCCAGTGCTTGTAGCCGCCAAATTCGGGGCTGAGGGCCACGTCAACGAAGGAGTCGTGGGCGCGGGTGGCGTCACGTGAAACATAGTTAACGGTGTGTGAGCTACCTGCGGAAATGCCGGAAACATGCGGAAAATCTAGGCCCGACTCGATCAGGGTGGCCACCAGTCCGGCGGTGTACACCCCGCGCATACCGCCGCCTTCAAAAACTAGTGCTGTGTCAGGAAGATGTGTCAATGCGGTACTCACCGCGTCAGCCTATGCCAGAGGCCCATAGCTAGGTAAGGCGCGACACACGTGAGCCGCCCCGCTACTGGTGTGACCCAGTTGGCAGGGCGGCTTGCGTTGGGTTGGTTTTAGTGCCGACGACGGCGCCCGGCTGGTCCGGCCAGCCCAGGCCAGCGCGGCAGGCCAATCTGACGGGCCGGTCCAGTCAGCTCAGCCCAGCCCAGTCAGGCAGCCAAGCCTTAGATCTGGGCTAGGGCCTGATCAAGGTCGGCGATTAGATCGTTGACGTCCTCCAGGCCTACGGCCAGACGCAGCAGGGTTCCGGGCACGCCCCCAACCCCGCCGGTGCGGGTCGAGTGAGTCATGATTGCCGGGTGCTCGATTAGCGACTCAGGCGCGCCCAGCGAAGCAGCCAGTGCAAATACGCGGGTCAGGCCGGTTAGGCGGATGGCGTCGTCCTCATTGGCCAGCTCGAAAGAGAGCACCCCGCCGCTACCCAGCGGGTTTTGGCGCTGAGCCAACTCGTGCGCCGGGTGGCTGGGCAGGCCCGGGTAGTAGACGGCAGTTACCTTGGGGTGGGCCTGCAAGAACTCGGCCACCGCCTGAGTATTGGTGCAGTGGCGCTCCACGCGCACTGCCAGGGTCTTTAGGCCACGGTGAGCTAGGAAAGCGTCACGCGGGGACTCAATAGCCCCCAAAGTCATCTGCAGACGGGTTAGCTCCTCGGCGGCGTCGCGAGAATCAAAGAACGGGGTGACGTGCTCAGGCAGCTGCAGGCCGTCGCGCAGCACCACCGCGCCACCAACCACATCCGAGTGCCCACCAATGGACTTAGTGGTGGAGTGCACCACCACGTCCGCGCCCAGCTCCAGCGGGCGCTGCAGCAGTGGGGTGGCGAAGGTGTTATCAACCACCAAAAGTGCCCCCACCTCGTGACATAGCTCGGCGACGGCGGCAATGTCGGTAACCGTTAGGAAGGGGTTAGAGGGGGTCTCCACCCACACCAGCTGAGGGCGCTGGACGCGAATTTCGCGTGCGGCCACATCCAGATCGGTGAGGTCCACAGCCGCTGAAGTGAAGCCCTCGGCGGGCTTAATGACACTGAAAAGCTTGTGAGTGCCGCCGTAAACGTCGGTTGAGTGAATGATGTGGTCGCCGGGGCGGGTTAGTAGACGCACTACGGTGTCCTCGGCGCTCATGCCGGAGGGGAAGGCGAACCCGTGGGTGGCGCCTTCCAGGGCAGCTAGGGCGCCGGCGAAAGCGTTGGTGGTGGGGTTGCCACAACGACCATACTCAAAGCCCTGCTTGAGATCGCCGGGAGCATTTTGCACGTGAGTGCTGGTCACATGCATGGGCGGAACCACGTCACCGGTAACCGGATCTGGCTCAAAACCCAAGTGAATCGCGCGAGTGGAGAAAGCGGCTGCGTTGTTTTCCATGTATTGAGTTTAATTCCAGGCTTCTCCCTTGTTAATAACTACGCCACACGCATAAGGGTGTAGGTCACATTAAGAGTGCTTACTTTCACCGCTGACCCCTATGGGTGGTGCATGTGGTTGGTGATTATGGATGGTTAGACTTGAAGTCTTGTTAGCTGCGAGTTCTCCCCAGATACATGCGCAGCTGATGCATGGTCCAACTGAAAGGTGACGTGGCTTTGCGGGTAGCTTTCAAAATTTTCAGGCGAGATATTGGGCGCATTTTGCGAGTGCCTTTCGCCGTGATCGTGGTGGTGGGTGTGTGTTTCCTGCCTGCGATGTACGCCTGGTTCAATATCGCCGGTTTCTGGGACCCCTACGCCAACACCTCCCACCTGCGCGTCGCCGTCGTTAATGAAGATAAGGGCGCCACCACCGCCGCTACCGGCAAGATCGACGCCGGCGCTCAAGTAGCCGCCCAAATTAAAAGCAACCATGACCTTGGCTGGTACTTCACCACGCGGCAGGGGGCTATCGACGACGTAAAAACCGGTAAGTCCTATGCGGCCATCATCATCCCCGCGAACTTCTCCACCAGCCTGGTCAGCTTCATGGACCCGCAGCATTACACCCAGCCCAAACTGGAGTATTACGTCAACCAAAAACTCAACGCGGTGGCCCCGCAAATCACTAACGCTGGCGCCAGCACGTTGGATCGGAAAATTAATTCTGCCTTTGTTTCGCAAGTATCCAAGGCGGTAACCACCAAGCTAGGAGACTTTTCTAAGCAGGTGCGCACCCAAACCGCCACCGTTAACGCCAACACAGACAAATCTCTGGCCCAAGGCGCCCAAAAACTAGCTGCAGCCTCGGCTTCAGTACAAAGTCAAAGCCAGCAAATCGACCAGGCGCGAGCCAAAATTGCTAGCGCCCAAAACTCACTGACTGCGCTGCAAACCCAGGTCACAAACCTGAGCCAGATTGCCACAAACACCGGCACGCTGCTGTCCACCACGGCCACAACCATCACCGACTTTTCTTCCAAAGCCCCGGGCATACTCGATAAATCAGCTAGCCTCACGGTTCAGGCCACCGGCAAACTGTCAGTAAATGCGGCCAACCTTAACGGGGCGGTGCAATCCGCGCAGGGGCGAGTTGACGGCGTCGTGAGTGAGCTAGAGTCAATCAACCAAACCCAAGGCCAAATCCTGACCCAACTGCAAAACGCTGGGCTAGGGAATGTGCCTGGGGGATCCGATGCGCTGGCGATTTTGACGCAGCAAAACACCAACGCTGCTACCAGCCTAAGCAATCTGCGCACCGTGGGTAGCTCAATTTCGGCCACCTCCACTTCGCTTAGCGACGCCGCCAGTGCGCTAAACACTGCGGCTAACACCTCCACCACCGCCTTTAGCTCCGCACGAGAAAGTGTTTTTTCCTCTTCACTGCCGCAGGTCAGTAGCTCGCTGTACAACATGGACCGCCTCTCGGGCACGCTGGCAGTCACTATCAGCAACCAAAACCAGCAGATCACGCAGCTAAAATCCATGCTCACCCAGCTGGACAAAAACCTGGCCGCCACGCAAAGTGCCCTGAACCAAAGCGCCACCACTTTGACGCAGCTGCAAAGCGATCTGGAATCCACCCGCGCTGACCTGGGGGCAATCAGCGGCACCTCAGCCTTGCGTCAGCTCACCGACAAGCTAGACGTGAGTGCGGACAAGGTTGCTAACTTCATGCTTTCACCCACGCTGCTAAGCACTCACAAGGTTTACCCGGTGGCTAACTACGGCTCGGCTATGGCCCCGGTGTTCACCAACCTGACCTTATGGGTGGGTGCGTTTATGCTGGTGGTCCTGATCAAGCTGAACGTAGACAGTGAGGGAATCGGGGCCATCACGCACACGCAAGCGTATATGGGTCGCTGGCTGTTAATGGCCGCAATTAGTGCAGTGCAAGCCATTGTGGTCACCACCGGCGACCTGATCCTAGGTGTACAGCACGAAAGTGTGGTGCTGTTCTACCTGGCAACAATCCTTATTGGTTGGGCTTATCTGTCTATTATCTATGCGCTCAGTGCATCCTTCCAGCCTATTGGTAAGGGTCTTTGTGTTGTTCTGGTAATTTTACAGATTCCTGGCTCTTCCGGTCTATACCCAATTGAAATGGTGCCTAGTTTCTTTGGCTGGGTTTACCCGGTGCTGCCCTTTAAATATGGGGTGGCAGCTGTGCGAGAGGTTATTGGTGGCTTCTATGCTCACCATTTCCTGTATGACCTGGGAGTTTTGGGGCTGATGGCGGCCGGGTCTTTCGCCGTGGGGATTGGGCTACGGCCCTTCTTGGTTAACATCAACCGCCTGACCGCTGCGGCCATTGCTGAGGGTGGCCTGTTTAACGCTGAAGACACCCGCGACTCACGGCGTTGGCGCACCACCCAGATCCTGCATGCCCTGGCCGACCGCGAAGATTACCGCTGGGAAACCGACTATCAGCGCCGCCGCTTTGAGCGCCTGTATCCGCGTATGCGCGTGGCGGCGATTGTATTGGGCGTAGTGGTGCCAGCGGTTACCGCCCTGACCAGTAGTTTTAGCACTACCAACCAGAGGATCACTTATGTGGCGGTGTGGATGGTGTGGTTGGTTGCCATGATTGGCTTCCTGGTTTATATGGAGTACCGACGCGACCGCCTGGAGCGTCAGGCGGCTTTGCTGGAAATGGGTGACGGCGAAATCAAGGCCATGCTGCATGGACATATGGGGCGACGGCGCCAGGGGCGCTCTCGCTCGCGGCTTGCGTTAGCTGAAATTAGTGCCGACGCTGCCGGTGTGGAAAGTGCCGACGCTGCTGCGGCAGCGGGGCGTGGCCAGGCCGGCTCGGCAAAGGCTGGCGAAAGTGGTCGGCAGGTGCCTGACGATGCGCTAGGGCGTAGCCAGGCTGAAACCGCGCAAATTCCGGTTGTAGACGAAGGAGAAGGTCGATGAAGCACGCAGACGAAAAGCGCAGTGCGGCGTCGGCCCAGCGCTCTGGAGCTAAGGCGCCTGACAGTGTCAAGCATGACGGTGGGACTCGGGCTCGCGCCGCCGTCCCAACTCGCACGGCCACCCAAACCGGGGCTGACGTCCCAACTCGCACGGACACCCAAACCCGGACCAGCCGAAAAGCCCAGGCCAAGCCACTTGCGGGGGCCTGGCAGCTATATCGCGACGATCTACGTCGCGCCCGCATCAACGTGATCAGCATGGTGATTATCCTCGGGCTAGTGGTAATTCCGGCGGTGTTTGCCTGGTTTAACGTGGCTGCCTCCTGGAACCCTTTCGGCAATACACGCAACCTGACGGTCGCCGTCGCCAATGCGGATACCGGCTACAAAAGCGACCTGGTTCCCATGAAAGTTAATGCGGGCGAGCAGGTGGTTTCCGCGCTGCGTGCTAACAAGCAGCTCAATTGGGAGGTGACCACGCCCGCGCAGGCGCTGGAGGGCGCTAAATCGGGTAAATATTATGCGGCCATCGTGATTCCCGAGGGCTTTAGCAAAAATATGCTCAGTTTTTTCTCCTCCAGCGCCCAAAGCACACAGTTGAACTACTACATCAACGAAAAACGCAACGGTATTGCTCCCAAGATCGCCGGGGCTGGGGCGCAGGCGGTTTCCACTCAGGTGAACGCGGTGTTCACCAAAACTGTGGGGGAGGTGGTGCTGAACCTAACCCAGACAGTGTCCACTCAGCTATCCACCCCCGAGGCTACCAACGCTTTAAATACTGTGGTGGGGCGCGTGGAGACATTGTCTACCCGCTTTGATAGTGCTGCTAACCTGCTCACTTCCTATGGTGGCTTGGTCGACGGCGCCAATGGGCTGGTGACCAGCTCCGTCAGTCTGGTGGGGCAGGGGTCCAAAGACGCCCAGCAGCTACGCACTCAGCTAGGGCAGGTGGCAACCGAAACCGGGAACATCAAGAGCGCCGTCGCCAATGCCAACCAAGCCTTGCAAGGGGCTTTCAACGCCTCCACCACGGCACTAAATTCAGTCAGCGCCGCCGCAGACCAGGTGAGCGCCTCCTCCGGGCAGTCCGTCTCCGCCGTTGTGACCAGCCTAAACCAGCAGGCCAGTGGGTTGCAGGCGCAGGCCACCAACTACCAGAAGGTGCGTGACAACCTGGCCACGCTGATCGCTCAGC
>ERZ1699239.254-NODE-254-length-14984-cov-3.118126_pt1 | contig 14984 bp, 14 predicted proteins | sample MGYA00581536_ERZ1699239 | MGnify/ENA primary metagenome ERZ1699239 (study PRJEB42319, sample SAMD00040333) | human oral metagenome | material: saliva | host: Homo sapiens | study: EMG produced TPA metagenomics assembly of PRJDB4115 data set (Metgenomic analysis of...
ACCGTTTTTGCATGTAAAATCTGTGTCTCCTGTCACTTAAAATCGTATCATTGTCGTCATGAATGATTTTTCCAGTTTGTTTCTTTCTAACACTTTATCTATGCTGCATTCATTTCGGACATACTCATCTTTTTGGGCAAACTGATGTTAACCTACCACTACGTGTTTGTGCGTTCTGTTTATTCTATCATCAGGCGGTAATCGATATGCTCAGCGATCTCGTGGGTCGACTGGGATCTGGCCGAAGGGCAGCAGGCACAGATTGACGCCGTCTCCTGGCTGATCGCGCTGCGTAAGGCGCACCCGGTGCTGCGCCCCGACAGCTTCGCGACCGGCCACCCCTACGGCGGCGACTCGCTCCCCGACCTGTCGTGGTACACCGCCCAGGGCACCCGCATGCCCGATTACGGCTGGACGGATTCGCGCCACCGCACGTTCCAGATGCTGCGCTCGGGCGTCAAGTGGGGTGACCGCGACGCTCTCATCATCATCAACGCGAACCTCGACGACGCGCAAGTGACCCTGCCCGAGGGCCACGACCTGGACTGGCTGATCGCCTACTCCACCGTGTGGGAAACCCCCGCGGACGGTGGTGTCAGTTCCTCGCTCGACCCGAATGAACTCTCCATCGAAGTCGAGCACGTCATGCCTCGTACCACGCTGACAATTGAGGCTCTGTCCGTGACGATCCTGCTCTCCGACATCGCGTTTCAGCCCGAACACTGACGCGCCCCGACTTTTCTTTTTTTCCCCCCCCCTTCCACTCGTTAGGATCAACGCATGACTCGCAGTGAAGATGCCCTGGAAACCGCAACCTCCGATGCCTCGCTGGCCCGCTCGAAGGCCCGCAGCGCCGAGATCGACCTGGCGATCGACCAGGATCCCTCGCGTTTCCGCATCCTCACTGGCGATCGCCCGACCGGGCACCTGCACCTGGGCCACTACTTCGGCACGCTGCGTAACCGCGTACTGTTGCAGAACCGCGGGGTTGAGACCTGGGTTCTGGTCGCCGACTACCAGGTGATCACCGACCGTGATGGCGTGGGCCCGATCCGTGAGCGTGTCCTCGGCCTCGTCGCCGACTACCTGGCTGCGGGCATCGACCCCGAGCGTTCCACGATCTTCAACCACTCGGCAGTTCCGGCCCTCAACCAGCTGATGCTGCCCTTCCTCTCCCTGGTCACCGAGTCGGAGCTGCACCGCAACCCGACCGTGAAGGCCGAGCTGGAGGCTACCGAGGGCCGCGCGATGACGGGCCTCATGCTCACCTACCCGGTCCACCAGGCCGCAGACATCCTCTTCTGCAAGGCGAACATCGTGCCCGTGGGCCAGGACCAGCTCCCCCACCTGGAGCAGGCTCGCCTGATCGCCCAGCGCTTCGACAAGCGCTACGGCCGCGCCACCCCCGAGCGCCCCGTGTTCCCCCGCCCCGAGGCTCTCCTCTCCGAGGTGCCGCTGCTGCTGGGCACGGACGGCCAGAAGATGTCGAAGTCGCGCGGCAACACGATCGAACTGCGTATGACCGCGGACGAGACCGCGAAGATCCTCAAGAAGGCGAAGACGGACGCCGAGCGCCGCATCACCTTCGATCCGGAGGGCCGTCCCGAGGTCTCCAACCTGCTCATGCTGGCCTCCCTGGCCACGGGCGAGGCTCCCGAGGCGATCGCGGACCGCATCGGAGATGCGGGCGCCGGCATGCTCAAGTCTCTCGTCACCGAGTCCCTCAACGAGATGCTCGCTCCCCTGCGCGAGCGTCGCGCCGAGCTCATCGCGAACGAGGACTACCTGTTGTCCATCCTGCACGCCGGCAACGAGCGCGCGAACGAGCAGGCTGATCAGACCCTGTCCGAGGTGCGCACCGCCATGCAGATGGTCTACTGATCCCACACCTTCCTGGAGATACTCATGGCATACAACCAGTTCCCCGAGCACCCCGACGACTCCGTCGGCGCGTGGATGCTCACCCTGTTCCTGGTCGGCATTCCGGTGGTCGGTTTCATCTACCTGCTGATTCTCGCCCTGGGTTCCGGCGGCTCGCCTGCGAAGCGTAACTTCGCGCGCGCCATGTTCATCTGGCAGATCATCGGCATCGTCGCGACGATCCTGATGTTCATCCTCTTTGGTGGTGCGATCATGGCGGGGCTGCAGAACAGCAGCTACTGAGCGCTGCGTCTTTTCGGAGGGTAGTTCCTGGACATACAGGGGCTACCCTCCGTCGTTTCTGTTGGAATTCCGCCCTTTCGGACAACAGTTGAAATCTTGACAGAACATAAGGACATCGATCAGTGCGCCGAGGCATGGGCCTCACTTTCACGCGCGCGCATCCATAGGCTACTGTGGGTCTCGTGAGCGAGAAACTGTTGCCCCGTATCCCGATCATCGAAGTGTTCCCCGTCATCGAGGACGGCACGCTTCCCGCCAAGGCGACCGAAGGCGAGCCTTTCCCCATTCGTGCGACCGTGTTCCGCGAAGGACACGACGCATTCGCCGCCGAGGCCATCCTGCTGCGCCCGGACGGAGGTGAATACTCCCGCACGCGCATGGTGGACATCGCCCCAGGCCTCGACCGGTACGAGGCCTGGGTGGCTGCCGACGCCCCCGGCGCGTGGTCCTTCCGCGTGGACTCCTGGTCGGATCCCTACGCGACGTGGCGCCACGACGCGACCGTGAAGGTCGGCGCCGGCATCGACGTCGAGCTCATGCTCGAGGAGGGTGCCCTCCTCATGGAGCGCGCGGCCGAAGGCACCGCCTACGGCAACCCCTCCCAGAAGCGTCCCCCGGCCTCGGACATCGACGTCCTGACCGACGCGGCGCGCCGCCTGCGCGACACCAGCCATTCCGCCCAGCAGCGCCTCTCCGCGGGTATCTCCTCGCGCGTGCGCCTGATCTTCCGCGACCACCCGCTGCGCGACCTGCTGGACTCCTCCCGTGTGTACCCGCTCGACGTGGCCCGCACGAAGGCCCTGGCGGGCGCGTGGTACGAGATCTTCCCGCGCTCCGCGGGCGCCTTCCAGCGCCCCGACGGCACGTGGGTCTCCGGCACTCTCGCGGGGGCCGCCGAGGACCTGCCACGCATCGCCGGCATGGGCTTCGACGTCATCTACCTGACCCCGATCCACCCGATCGGAACAACGCACCGCAAGGGCAAGAACAACTCCCTGGAGGCCGCTCCCGGCGATCCGGGTTCGCCCTACGGCATCGGCTCCCCCGAGGGTGGCCACGACGCCATCCATCCCGAGCTCGGTGACTTCGCCGACTTCGACCGCTTCGTCGAGCGTGCCCGAGGCCTCGGCCTGGAAGTCGCTCTCGACCTGGCCCTCCAGTGCTCCCCCGACCACCCGTGGGTCAAGGAGCATCCCGAGTGGTTCACGACGCGCGCCGACGGCACCATCGCCTACGCGGAGAACCCGCCGAAGAAGTACCAGGACATCTACCCCCTGAACTTCGACAACGACCCGGAGGGCATCTACCAGGCCGTGCGGGACGTCATCGAGCTGTGGATCAACCACGGCGTGACGATCTTCCGCGTCGACAACCCGCACACGAAGCCCATCCCCTTCTGGGAGCGCCTGCTCGCCGACATTAAGGCGCAGTACCCGGGCACGCTCTTCCTGGCCGAGGCCTTCACGCGCCCCGCCATGATGCGCACCCTCGGCGCGATTGGCTTCGACCAGTCCTACACCTACTTCGCGTGGAGGACCGCCAAGGAGGAAATCGAGGAGTACCTGCGTGAGGTCTCCGAAGAGACGGCGCACCTCATGCGCCCCGCCTTCTGGCCCACGACGCACGACATCCTCACCCCGCAGATGTGGGACGGCGGCACCGCGATCTTCGCGATCCGCGCAATGCTCGCCGCCCTGGGTGCCCCCACGTGGGGCATCTACTCCGGCTACGAATTCGTCGAGAACGAGCCGCGTGGCACCTACCAGGAGCCCAACGACAACGAGAAGTACGAGTTCCGCCCGCGCCGCTGGGAGGACGCCGAGCCTATCGGCATCTCGCGTCTCTTCACGCTGCTCAACGCCGCGCGAGCCAAGCACCCCGCGCTGCGCCAGCTCCACCAGATCCGCATCCACCCGACGTCCTCGGATCGCCTCATCGCGTTCTCGCGTCAGGTGCCCGGCAAGTTCACGTCGGACGGCAAGCCCGACACCGTCATCTGCGTGATCTCCCTGGATCCGCACAACGGCGTGGACGCCTCGGTCGAGCTCGATCTGGAGGCGATGGGCCTGGCCACCCCGGGTGGTCACATTACGGTCGTCGACGAGCTGGACGGACGCTCCTACGTGTGGGGCTCGTCCAACTGGGTGTCGCTGTCCCCCGTGACGCGCCTGGGCCACGTCTTCAAGGTCGAGCCCGCGCACTCTTCGCCCTGGGCGCAGGCCTAAGAAAGCTTGTGCGCCCGGCGCTACCACGTCACCGCGCCGGGCGCACGACACCCCTCCATAACCCCACCAATATGAGACCCGGCTCCCTTTTTTGCCGGTCAGACGTTAGACTTATCAGCACCAGTGAACTGAGCGGTTCACCCTTCTGGAGTAAGGAAAATCCGTGAGCTTCGAACTTACGCCGATCCCGGTCAATGACGACATTCTCGACGCCGTTGCCTCAGGCTCCTACTACTCGCCCCACTCTGTGCTGGGCGCCCACCTCGGTGACGACGGCGTCACCATCCGAGTCGTCGCGCACCTGGCCGACGCGGTCGACATCATCACCCCCACCGGCGCCTACGCTGCGACGCACGAGCGCGGCGGCATCTGGGTCGCGGCCCTGCCCGGCAAGGAGATCACCGCCTACCGCGTGTCCATCACCTATGGCGAGGACACGATCGTGCGCGACGATCCCTACCGCTACCTGCCGACCCTGGGTGAGATGGACACCTACCTGATCTCCGAGGGCCGCCATGAGGACCTGTGGAAGGTTCTGGGCGCGCACGTGAAGACCTACACCGACGAGCTGGGTGAGACCACCGGTACCGCATTCGCCGTGTGGGCTCCCAACGCCCGCGCCGTGCGCGTCGTCGGCGAGTTCAACTACTGGGACGGTACGCAGACCTCCATGCGTTCGCTGGGTTCATCCGGCGTGTGGGAGATCTTCGTCCCCGAGGTCGGCGTTGGCGCCCGCTACAAGTTCGAGATCCAGGGCCCCGGCGGCAACTGGTTCCAGAAGGCCGACCCGCTGGCTCGCGCCACGGAGATTCCCCCGGCTACGGCCTCGGTCGTCACCGACTACTTCCACGAGTGGACCGACGACGAGTGGATGTCTACCCGCAAGGACCGCAACCCCCACGCCGGCCCCATGTCCATCTACGAGGTCCACGCGGGTTCGTGGCGTCAGGGCCTGGGCTACCGCGAGCTGGCCGACGAGCTGGTCCCTTACGTCAAGCAGATGGGCTTCACGCACGTGGAGTTCATGCCGCTGGCCGAGCACCCCTTCGGTGGCTCGTGGGGCTACCAGGTGACCTCCTACTACGCGCCCTCCTCGCGCTACGGCACCCCGGACGACTTCCGCTACCTGGTGGATGCCTTCCACCGCGAGGGCATCGGCGTCATCCTGGACTGGGTCCCCGCCCACTTCCCCAAGGACGACTTCGCGCTGGCCCGCTTCGACGGCACCCCGCTGTACGAGGACCCGGACCCGCTGCGCGGCGAGCACCCCGACTGGGGCACCTACGTCTTCAACTTCGGCCGCCGCGAGGTGCGTAACTTCCTGGTCGCCAACGCCCTGTACTGGCTCGAGGACTTCCACATCGACGGCCTGCGCGTCGACGCCGTGGCCTCGATGCTGTACCTGGATTACTCGCGCAAGGACGGCCAGTGGCGTCCCAACCAGTACGGTGGCCGCGAGAACCTGGAGGCCATCGAGTTCATCCAGGAAGCCAACGCGACCGCGTACCGTCGTCACCCCGGCATCATCATGATCGCCGAGGAGTCCACGGCGTGGCCCGGCGTGACCGCCCCGACGTCCGGCGGCGGCCTCGGCTACGGCATGAAGTGGAACATGGGCTGGATGAACGACACCCTGCGCTACCTGAGCGAGGATCCGGTCAACCGCCGCTGGCACCACGGCGAGCTCACCTTCTCGCTGGTCTACGCCTTCTCCGAGAACTACGTGCTGCCGCTGTCGCACGACGAGGTCGTGCACGGCAAGGGCTCGCTCATCTCCAAGATGCCCGGCGACAAGTGGCAGCGCCTGGCGGGCCTGCGTTCCCTGTACGCCTACCAGTGGAGCCACCCGGGCAAGCAGCTCCTCTTCATGGGCCAGGAGATCGGCCAGGAGCAGGAGTGGAACGAGTCCTACTCCCTCGACTGGTGGCTGCTGGATCAGGAGGGCCACGCCGGCGTCGCTGCTCTGGTGGAGCGCCTCAACAAGATCTACGCGTCCTCCCCCGCCATGTGGGACGACGACTACACGGGCTTCGAGTGGATCGACGCCTCGGACGGCGACCACAACCTCATCTCCTACCTGCGTAAGGGCTCGGACGATGCGGGCAACCGCGAGGTCGTCGTGTGTATCTCGAACTTCGCCGGCAACCCGCACGAGGGCTACCGCGTGGGCCTGCCCTTCGGCGGCGAGTGGGTCGAGATCCTGAACACCGACTCCGAGGAGTTCGGCGGCTCGGGCGTCGTCAACGTCGGCACGATCATCGCCGAGGACACCCCGTGGAACGGCCGCCCGGTCTCCGCGTCGCTGCGCGTGCCGCCGCTGGGCGCCGTGTGGCTGGTGCCCGCCTCGCAGGTGCGCTGACGCCGTAGGCTGATACGGGTGAGGCCGGAGCAGGGATTCCTGCTCCGGCCTTCACATTGCCTAGTCGTTGTAGCTACAGCACATGGCGACGCATACGGGCGGCGTTTAAAAGCCAGCCCTCCCCCGATCGATCTGCCCTTGCAGCTTGATCAGTTCGCGCCTGGCCTCCGGGTCGGTCTCGCGGTTAATCTTCTTCGTCAGTTCGTTGTGCGTGGAATGCCATCCGTACCACACGACGACCGCAACGAAGACGACTGCGACGATGATCCATGCTGCCATGACGGGTGCCTCCTTGCACATTCGCTCATTAGCTCGACGGTATCACATGAGGAGCATTGCAAGGCGCGTGCGGGCCTTGGAGACCTCGGGCGTCGATCCCGCGACCCGGAAGAGGTCCAGGAGACGCAGGCGCAGCGCGTCGCGCTCCTCGTCATCCTTCGTAGTCGCCAACAGATCGAGCAGCACGTCGAAGGCTCCAGCGGCATCACCCGCAGCGAACAGAGCATCCGCACGGGCGGCAGGGTCATCCGTGTTCTGTTCGCCGTAGGCCCGCGCCGCGAAACGCACGCGGGACAGATGAGACTTCGCGGCCTCGTCACGCGGATTCAGCTCGATGACCTTCTCCCAGCCGGCGATGGCCTCGTCGAGGTTACCAGCGTCCTCGGCGGCCAGGGGCGCCTCGTGCTCGGGCGGGGTCGGGGCGACCGTGTCTTCCGCGGCCACGGCAATGCGTGCCGTGATGCCCATCTGCGCGGCGGCCTCGAGCACCTGCGTCACGATGGGAAGCACCTGTTCCTTCGCGGCTGCACCCTGGAACAGCGGAACGGGGCGCCCACCAACAAGAGCGACGACCGTGGGCACACCCTGGATCTGGAATGCCTGGGCGATCGCGGGAGCCTTGTCGATGTCGACCTCGACCAGCTGGAACTTGCCCGCCTGCTCACGCGCGATCTCCTCGAGCAAGGCCAGTGTCGGCTTGGACTCGAGCGAGCGCGGAGACCACATGACCATGATGACCGGCACGGCCTGGGAGGTGGACATGACGTCCTGGAAGTTTTCCTCGTCAGTCGTGGTGATGAGCGGAATATGCAGGCCCTCCCCCGCTGCGGACGCGGGAGCCTCCGGGGCGGTGGGCGCGCTCGAACGTGCCGACAGGTCGACGGCTCCGTGCGAGTCTGCGGGCATGAGCGTCGTCTCGGATGCGGGACGAGGGTCAGGCGTGGTCATGGTGTCCTCTTCGTCAAAACAGTTGGGGCTAGGAACGATGATATGCGTCGTCCCCACGACTCTAAGCCGCGGGGACGACGTGTGCGCTGTGGGTGAAAATCAGCCCGGGCTCGACGAAGGATCGAGGGCCACGGACACAATGGTGTATTCGCCGCCGACAACCTGCGGGGTTCCGCCCGCGGTCTTCGAGGGGATACGCATGAGAACGGTGGCGATGTATTCCGCGGTCGCAGTTCCTTCCACAGTCGTGCCACCCGAGCTCATCGTCGCGGTTTTTCCACCCAGGTTCATGGTCGCACCCGCGACCGTGCGCTGGTAGGTCAGCGTGTACTTGAAGTTGGCGGCCACGAGAGCCGAGCCATCCTGCAGCACCAGGCCGGAGATCGGGTAGTCCGTCGCGGTTGCCGCAGCGGTCACGTTGCCGGCAGCGCTCACCGAAGAGTTCAAGTCACTGACACCGGAGAGGTAGGTCTTCGTGAAGTCGTCAGCGGGGAACTGCGACGTGTCCTGGGTGCCCGAGTTCAGCATCGTAATGTACTGCGCGAGAGCCGCCTGCGGGCTCACGACGAATCCCTCAGAATCACCGGTCACGTAGGCCGAGCCGGTGCCCACGGGAGGCAGGGTCAGCTGCGTACCGCCCAGCAGACGAGCGTAGTTCGTCAGCTGATAATCCGAACGTGCCGAGTCCTGCACGAACACCTGCAGAACGGGCAGGGCGGTCGTGGAGGACGCGGAGATGTTGAAAATCGCGCGCGGCCACGAATCGGAGTTCGTAATCGCCAGAGACGCCGGGGTGAAGTCCAGGGCCTGGGGGGCCTGACCCGAGGCCGTGGCCAGCGCGTACTGCGCGGTGCGATAGTCCAGCGCGCCCTGAGCGACGCGACCCGACAGGTCGGCTGCATTCAGCGATGCATCGGCCTTCGTCATGGCCTGCCCGGTTGCGTCAAGGACGGAGGAGATGCGCTCGAGGTCCAGATTCGCGGCGCTCTGCACCTCATCGCCCGACTGGGCGACGATCTCGTTCGAGCAGGCGCTGAGCCCCAGCGTCGAAGCCATGAGCAGGGCGGTTGCCGCCGCTGCGACGGTCCTTCTCTTCATCACTTGCCTTCCTGACGGTCCTTGAGCCAACCGGACATGATCGAGGTCCAGCCACCGGTCTTCGACGCGTCATCGTCGGGCGCCGAGGTCGGGGCGGCCGGCTCGGCGGCGCGGGGACGCGTGATCGGAATCAGGCCCGTGTTGAATTCCTGGCCATCCACGACGACGGTCTGCTCGCCGTTGTTGCGTGCTTCGCGCAGTGCGCGGCGCGACGGCAGCGTGCGGCCACCGCGGATACCGGAGAGGTCAATAACACCGGTGTCGGTCGTGGCGCGCTCCGGCGGATCCTGATCGATCGGGCCGTTGTCGAGGCCGTGGCGTCCACGGCGCTCGAAGGTGTCCGTCAGCGGGTCGGGAACGTAATCGTCCTGAGGCACCTCGTTGCTCGCGGGCTCATTGCTTGCGGCCTCATCGGAGCTGTGGGCGGCCTCGGTCGCATCGTCTGTTTCGGACGGGGCAGCTTCACCGGCGGCTTCTTCTTCGGACGAGGCCCCGTCGGCGCCTTCTTCCTCGGCGGGCGCATTCTCGGCGGACTCATCGGCTGCGGGCGTGTAGACCGCAGCACCCCACTGAGCCTTCTCCTCGACGGGCATCGCTGCGGCGGCGTCGGTGGAAGAGTCGTTCGATACCGTGGCCTCGTCGGCCGCCGGAGGCTCCTCAACGGGAGCGTGCGCCGGGGCAGAGTCACGAGCGGCAGCCACGCGTTCAGCGACGGCCGCAGAGTTGATCGAGGAGGTCTCGAGGGAGTCAGCCTTACGGCGCTCTTCGATGCGGGCCTCGCGGATCTTGCGCAGGCGCAGGAGCTGCCAACGGGTGAGGAACAGGGCGAGGGCGATCAGCGCGAAGACACACGCGGCAAGGAACGCAATGATGGCGAGCGTGTTGGTCTGCTCGACCTTCCAGGTCAGCGTCAGCGTCAGGTCGCCGGGGCCGGCGGCCGACGCGGCAAGAGCGGAACGACCCGACGGAACGTTTTCGAGGTCCAGGCTCACGGTGCCTTCACCGCTGGCCTGCTTGAACCACATGTCGGAGGAGGCGAGCTGCTGCACGAGGTCGGCGGACGACGGCTCGGCAAGGGGCTGCGCACCGGACTGGACGCCCGACTGAGCCCCCGACTGGGCCGGGGTGGGCGACGGGACGCGAGACGGGCCAATCGCATCGTGCGACTCGGCCTTCAGCTTCGTACGGTCCGACTCCACACCGATAACCTCGGTGTAGGCGGCGTCGCCGATCCAACCCTTGACGTCCTGCGTGGTGCCGATGCTCAGCGTCACGGGTGCACCCGACTTCGACGTCGCGGTGACCGTCACGTCGTCCTTCACGATCGACAGCACGTTGCCACGCGTCATGATCAGATCGGTCGCAGACACGACCGACGAGACCTGATGCGTCGGCGGCCGCAGCACGGTCACACCGAGCAGCCCGACGAGCACGCATACGAGAGCCACAACGCCCATCGACGATGCCGCCACGTATCGCTTAAAGAGTTCCACGGTTGCTCCTCACGTCCAACACCCACACTGCGGGTATTCTTCAGCCTCCACTTTACGTGCTAACCCCGTTGACGGCCGAATTCGCACGCGGGCAGTGATGCATCACATCCATACGTCACAGTGGACGCAGGCGTCGACGCCAGCACTCCGAGTGCCAGTGACGACGACCATCCACACCCTGAGGCAAGCCAAAAGGTGCTTCTTCGGGCCATGCGACGACATGCGCCGTCCCCGCAGGAATCGGACGCAAGCATGCAGGGCATGTGTAGTCCTTTGCCGAACCGGGCAGGCGGCGCACCTGATAATCGCCACCGTCGGGGCCGCGTTCCGTACGCGGCACGGAGGCGAGGCGGTCCATCTGCAATGGACGCGCCTCGCCCCACGGTCGTTTCTTGCTTCGCTTGCCTCTCACGCAACCACAGTGCCACGTCGCCAGACGCGGCGCACGGCGAGGTCAGAGTCGACCTCGACAATGTCAGCCTTCTTGCCGGGCGCAAGGGAGCCAATGGTGTCGTCGCCCAGGATCGTGGCGCCCTGGACGGAGGCCATGTACACGGCGTCCACGAGCGGGATGCCGCCGCGGGTAACGGCGACGCGCACGCAGTCCATGAGGTGTGCGGTGCCACCGGCAATGGCGTTCCCCTGCGCGAGGCGTGCAACGCCATCCTTGACGATGACGTCCTGGGGGCCGAGCGTGTACTGCCCGTCGGCCATGCCGGCGGCCGCCATCGCATCGGTGATGAGGACGACGTGCTCGCGGCCCACCAGCTCGTACACGTCACGCACGAGCGAAGGATCGACGTGGATGGAGTCGCAGATCAGCTCGGCGACAGCTCCGCCGCGAGCGGCATCAGAAAGGAACTCGGCGATCGGACCGGTGTCGCGGTGGTGCAGCGGGCGCATGCCGTTGAACAGGTGGGTGATCGTCGCGCGGGGGCCGCGCTTGGTCTCTACCTGCGCGAAACGCTCACGCGAGTAGGCCAGGGCCTCGCGAGCCTTCACCGAGTTGGAATCGGTGTGTCCCCACGACGGCAGCGCTCCCCCGTCAATGAGGGCCTCAGCGACCGATCCGGGGCCGTAGGCACCCGGCTTCTCGGGAGCCAGCGTCATAGACAGCGCATATCCCCGGCAGTCCTCGAGGAGGGTGCGCGTCAGGTCCGCGTCGGGATCGACGATGAAGGTCGGATCCTGGGCACCGCAGCGCTCGTGGGAGACGAAGGGGCCCTCGAAGTGGATGCCGGCGAGCTCGTCGGCCTTCGCCAGCTCAGCCAGGGTCTTCGCGCGCGCTCGCAGCACTTCGGCGGAGGCGGTCACGCAGGATGCGACCAGGGAGGTCGTGCCGTGACGGCGATGCTCGAGGACCGCAACGAGGGCTTCCTCGGCGGTCTCGGCGTTGGGGAAGGACTCTCCGCCGCCGCCGTGGCAGTGCACATCGACGAGGCCGGGCAGGTAGGTCGCATCGCTGGCCTCGGGCGCCTCGCCCTCGTACTCGGAAACGGGACACACACGGGTAATAGTCGCGCCGTCGAACTCGATGATTCCATCCTCAACGACGGTATCTTCGAGGACCAGACGGCCACGCAACACAGAAGTAGTCATGCATTAATTGTGGCACACCTGACACATCACTGCTGCGTCTCAGACAACCATTTCTCCCAGTCATCGAACGCTCGTCGCGCTGATTCCTCATAGGTCCCGCAGCCGTCGGCGGTCACAACCTGGCTACCGGGGGCGCGCACGGCAACCAAGCGTCCACCTGCGACAGCAATCGGACGGAACATGCCGTTCTTCGCCGGACAGATCAAAGCCTCGCCCGCCTCGTCCGTCAGGCAGGAGCGGTCCTTGTAGCCGACATGTAACTCATCAAATGAGGGCAGCGCGAGCATCGCCTCCGCCTCAGCGCGGAAGTCTTCCACGAGATCTGCGAGATCTGCGCGAGCCAGACCGGCTCCATATTCCGCAAGAGGAAGACCTATACTCTCCCCCGCCACGCGCGCCCCGGCCAACGCTCGGCGCGCTTCGGTGAGAGTCAACCCGGTCCACCTAGCCAGGTCCGCCTCGTCGATGGGACCGTGCCCCCAGGCGTAACGCGCTGCCAGGACCGCGAGGGCTTCTTCGTGCCCGGGCTCTCCTTTCGCGACCCCGGGGGCGGCCGGAAGTGAGCGCGCGTCAACGATCAGGTGTTCACCCGCGCGCACGGGCCCCGCGGTAAGCACACCGTCCAGGTTCAGGCGCATGATGAGGTGGCGACGCCGTAGCCCGTCCTGCGCGGAAGAAGTCGTCACCGTATCGATCCCCCTACTACCCCACGCCTCGACAAGCTCGGCGCGGCTCACTCCCTGGGGTGAGGTATCCAGCAGGTCACACGCAACCTGCGCCGCACGTTCGACGAGAGCATCGGTGAGGCCCAGAGAAAGCGCCTGGCGTTCCCACGCCGCACGCCGGTGACGCAGCAGACGGCGCAGCCAATGGTGGTCACGGGCGCTCGTCACGTGAATGGTGCCGCGCATCGGCCAGGAGCGAACCAGCTCACCACGTGCGAATGACTCCTCGACGCGAGCGCGCGACACTCCCGCGCAGCGCACGCCAATCGCCCACGGGATCGCGCTCGCCTGCTGACCCTGCAGTGCCGCCAGATTCTCAACGGTGTCCAGCGGCGAACGCGCCGCGGTCGCAGGGACGAGTCCTTGGGCGATGATTCTCCCCAGGCTCACACGACGGGATGCCTCCATCAGAACAGACGAGACTCGGGGTCATCCACCCCGCGCATCGCGTCGTAGTCGAGTACCACGCAGCGGATACCGCGATCCTCGGCGAGGGTGCGCGCCTGCTTGGTGATCTCCTGGGCTGCGAAAATACCGGTCACATCGCCGAGGAGCGCATCGCGCCCCAGCAGCGACAGGTAGCGCGTCAGCTGCTCAACGCCATCGATGCCGCCCCGGCGCTTCACCTCGATCGCCACGTGATTGCCGTCGGCGTCACGCACCATGAGATCCACCGGCCCGACGGGCGTGGGGAACTCGCGGCGCACCAGCTCCCAGCCGTCGCCAAGGATCTGGGGCACCTGCTCCGCGAGAAGCTCCTGCAGGTGCGCCTCGACGCCATCCTTCACGAGGCCGGGATCCACACCCAGATCCTCGGTGACATCCGCGATGATCTCGTGGATGCGGATGATCAGCTTGTCGTCAGTCTTGTCGGCCTGAACCGTCCAGACCTGCTCGACGCCTTCCTCGTCCTCGCCGGGTTCCCCCATGGAAACCGTGCAGGGAGCGGTCATCCAGTTAAGCGGCTTGTAGGAACCGCCCTCGGAATGGATGAGGACAGAGCCGTCACCCTTGAGCATGATGACGCGCTTAGCGGCATCCAGGTGGGCGCTCAGACGACCGGAATAATCAACGGTGCAGGAAGCAATAACAATACGCACCCCGCGAGCTTACCAATCCTGCTCAGACCAGGCGCGGAGGACCGGACTCCACCCAGGAGACCAATCCGTTATATGTCAAGCGTTCTACGGCCACCTCGTAACGATGGTCACCATACGCCAGTCGCACCTCGACGACGGAACCGTCGGCCGAGTGCGCAATCGGGGCCGAGACCTCCATGCCCCGACGAGGGATCGAATACACCGGCTTAAAGGTCAGCCCCACCAGCCGATACCAGGACAGCTCCTCGACGCCATACACGCCAATGCCAGCCGTCCAGCCAGAGTGAACGTCCGGGCGCGACCAACAGCGGAAAGCACCCAGACGCGAAACGATCCTGCGGGCGCGCACATTCATGTACACCCACAGGATCGCCCCGACGCACGCGAGGAGAACCGCACACCAGATCACAATCGTCATCAGGCTCATGAGGTCCTCCTCGCGCTGCGTCGAATTACTGTTCTGCCACTGTAGCGTGGTCGGCCACGACCGTGACGAAATCCGAGTCGACTGAGGCAAATCCCCCAGTGACCTGGAAAGACACGACCTCGTGCGCGCGGGACACCGTCACAGTTCCCTCGCTCAGCTGGGCGAGGAGCGGCTGACGGCCCGGCAGGACACCGAGGCTTCCGTCGACCGTCGGAAACTGGACGGACGCGGCCGCGCCGTGCCACAGGCGTCCCTCGTGGGAGACGACCTCAACCTGCAAGGACTTGCCCGATGCCATCAGGCTTCCTTGGCCAGCTCGTGAGCGTTGCGCTCCAGGTCATCGATGCCACCGCAGTTGTAGAACGCCTGCTCCGGAACATCGTCGTAGTAGCCCTCGGCGATACGCTTAAACGCCTCAATGGTCTCCGACAGCGGCACGGTCGAGCCGGGCACGCCCGTGAACTTCTCGGCCATGTACCTGTTCTGCGACAGGAACTGCTCGATGCGGCGAGCACGCGCGACGGTGCACTTGTCGTCCTCGCTCAGCTCGTCGACGCCGAGGATGGCG
>ERZ1699239.263-NODE-263-length-14700-cov-5.613806_pt1 | contig 14700 bp, 10 predicted proteins | sample MGYA00581536_ERZ1699239 | MGnify/ENA primary metagenome ERZ1699239 (study PRJEB42319, sample SAMD00040333) | human oral metagenome | material: saliva | host: Homo sapiens | study: EMG produced TPA metagenomics assembly of PRJDB4115 data set (Metgenomic analysis of...
ATAGTACCAATGTTAACGTGTGGTTTACTACGATCGTATTTTTCTTTTGCCATTTGAGTAAAAGCCTCCAATAAAATATATTTTATAGATAGACAGTAGGCAATACAGTCTAACTTTCCTTACTATTCTATCGAATTTTAGATAAAATTGCAAGCCTTTTACCTATATTTTCTTAATTATTCCTCTTCTTTTCTTTTATTTTATCAGCTTGCTGAAAGATCCTGATCTAGCTTTGAAAATTCTCATTTAAAATCTGCTATTTAAGCCTTTCTGTACCTTTTGCTTCTTTGGGTTCAGGGAATAAAAAAATCGGAACAGTCGTTCCGATTTTTTTAACCTGAATTACGTAATCCTGTCGCCACACCGTTGATGGTGATATGGATTAGCTTGTCTTGATCGGCTGATAATTCTCCGGTCCGTTGACGTCGAATCAATTCTAACTGAATATAGTTCAAAACGTTAAAGTACGGCATCCGATAATCTAAACTTTCTTTCAGATAAGGGTTTTCAGCGAGCAACTCGTCTTGCTCTTCAATCATCAAGATGATGTCCTTGGTCAATTGCCATTCATGTAAGATGATCTGATAGATATTACGAACTTCTTCTTCTTCACACAATTGGGCGTACTCAAAGGCAATGTCCATGTTGGCTTTGGATAAGACCATGTCCACATTTGACAAGAGAGATTGGAAGAAAGGCCAGTTTTTATACATGTATCGAAGGGTTTCGATATTCTCAGGATCCTCATCGATAAATTCCTTAAAGCTAGAACCTACTCCATACCAACCAGGGAACATCACCCGACTTTGTGACCAAGAGAAGACCCAAGGAATAGCACGCAAACCACCAATTTCTGTAATGGTCTTACGAGCAGCTGGACGTGAACCAATATTAAAACTTGAAATTGCTTTGATCGGACTTGATTCAAAGAAGTAATCATAGAAGTGCTCATTTCCAAAGACCAAATCACGATAGATATCGTAACTGCGATTCACGACTTTATCCATGACTTCCCCGAAACGATCAAACATAGAGAATGGACTCTTTTGTTCGGCAATCATTCGGTTAATGGTTGCAGAGACGAGCATCTCAAGGTTGTAGTAAGCAGCATCTTTATTTCCATATTTATTGCCGATCACTTCCCCTTGCTCAGTTAAGCGGATACGGTCATTAATGGATTTCAATGGTTGAGACGTGATGGCTTCATAAGTAGGACCTCCACCACGACCAACAGTACCACCACGACCATGGAAGAAGGTAATCTTCACTCCAAACTCATCTCCGATAGCGGTCAATTGTTGTTGGGCTTTAAAGAGCGTCCAGCATGAAGACAAGTATCCACCATCTTTGTTGGAATCAGAGTATCCTAACATAATCTCTTGGTAGTTGTTCTTAGAAGCAATCCAACGTTTGGCAATCGGAAGAGACAAGTAACTTCTCATGGTTTCTTCTGAGTGATCCAAGTCTTCGATGGTTTCAAACAACGGTACGATTTGAACGCGAGCTTTTTCCGTATCGACTAAGCCCACTTCTTTCAACATCACAGCCAATTCTAACATATCTGACACACTGGTTGCATGAGAAATGATGTTTTGACGAATGACTTCTTCTCCTAAACGATCCTTCAATTCACGGGCCGTTTGGAAAATCGCTAATTCTTTTTCAAGCAGTTCAGATTTTTCTGCATGGGTTGCCGATAAAATACGTGGATCTTCTAAAAGTTCTTTCAAGAGAACTTGACACTTTTCATCCTCTGATAAATCAGAATAGTGGTCATTAATCCCTGCTGATTTCAGCAATTCTGCCACACAGGCTTCATGTACACTCGAATCCTGACGCATATCAATAGAGGCCAGATAGAATCCAAAAACATCGATGGCTTCTAGAAGTTCTGCAAATTCACCAGAAATCAAATACTCTGATTTATTTTCTAACAAGGAATCTTTGATCTTTTCAAGGTCTTCTTTAAATTCTTGAGCAGATGCATAAGCTGGAGCTTCTTTCTCAGAAATTTTCTTTAGAGCCCCAGAGATACGATTGCCGATATAATCAGAAACTGGCCCTTGTTGATGAGCATTTGCTCCTAATAACCTCTCGACAGCATAACGATCTTCTCTAGTTTCCCCAACCATAGTCCATTCTTTTAAATTGACCAAGGTTTGGATCAATTTTGACTGGATATAGTGGAAAGCCCGACGGTAAGGTTCTTTTTCACGAAAGACGGATGTATCACTGGATAGGGCGGCCATTTCAGCTACTGCTTCACTTGTTTTAGAAAGACTCGTTGAAAGGGAGAAATGACGGTATAATTTTGAAATCTTTTCGATGTAATAGTTCAAAATGACTTCACTTTGAATAGTTGCTGAACGCTTCAAGGTCTCAGCTGTTACAAATGGATTCCCGTCCCGGTCTCCCCCAATCCACATGCCCATTGTGATCGGACGTGGTTGTTCAAGCTCTAATCCATGCTCTTTTGCCAAGCGTTTGTATTCCAACATCAGGTTTGGAACAGCTTGCAAGAAAGAGCTATTGTAATATTCCATGACATTGGTGATTTCATTAGTAACCTTCAATTTTTTGTCACGAATCATATCCGTTTGCATCATGATTTCGATATTACAACGAAGGTTGTTATACCACTTATTCTCATTCATTAAACCAGCTTTAACATCCCGGTGCTGACGAAGAAGAGCATGAATATGATTGGTTAGATCCAGCATGGTTTTTCGTTGCACTTGAGTTGGATGGGCTGTTAAAACAGGTACAATATTGAGATTTTCAAGAATTTCTTGTGCATCTTCATTTTTCGCAACTTCTTTGATGGTTGAAGAAAGTTTTCCGAGGTATTCACCATCCACGTTATTCAAATGATTGATTTCATAGGCCAAATCGACATCTTCTGAGATGTTAATCAAGAGTGGTAAAATGGCAAAATAACGTGAAATCACTGTCATTTCTTCATTTGTCAATTGTTCCACTATTTGATTCAACTCACGATAGTTCTGTGTTTTTGATAGATCCTTCAACTGCGTAATTTTATCAAAGGTTTCCGGACGAACCAAATTTTTCGTAATATCATCTAATAAATTGGTTAAGATTTCGGCTTCTTCTTTGATAATATCTTTATTTGTGAAGTTCTCTAATTTTTGTAAGACCATTTTTTCTCCTTTTTGAATAGCCATTCAACAATTGCCTTTTAATAATAAGGTTTGATTTTACCTTTTTCTTCAAAAACCATGCCTTCTTGTTCCATCTTAGCCCGTTTTTCACTAGCATCGATATTCAAAACGAAAGCAATCGCTACGGATAAGACCCATAAGCTATTTCCCCCTTGGGATAAGAAGGGGAAGGTCACTCCTGTAGACGGAATCAAACCAGAAATTCCTCCGATGTTAATGAAGGTTTGCACTAAGATCATCCCACCGATCCCAATGGCCATCATCGAATTAAAAGGATTCTTTGCTCGAATACCGACTAAAATGATCCGAAGAATTAAGAAAAATAGGAGAGCAAGGATCAAGCTAGCTCCAACAAAACCTAATTCTTCAATCACGATGGCAAACACAAAGTCTGTGTGCGCTTCTGGTAAGTAACCTTGTTTTTCAATGGAATTTCCTAGCCCCAAGCCAAACCAACCACCGTTACTCATGGCATAGTAAGAATTAGCTAATTGGTGACCTGCGCCAGACAAGTCATTAAAGGGGTTAAAGAAGGCACTAAAACGTTTGGCTACATAACCAAAGACAGGAATTTTAGCGACACGGTCCACACCGATGATCCATATTGAACCAAGGACAATGGTGGATGCTCCAACAACTAAACCAAGTAAAGAGGTAAACCAACGGTAGCCCACTCCACTAGCCGTAATCATGATCAAGACCGTTAAGGCCAAGATCGTCGCATTTCCCAAGTCCGGCATAATCACAACGATTCCAATCAGAATCAAGGTCAGCCAACGCCAATCGTTTAAATTCCTTGGAATCCATTCATTATGGGTCAAGGCTTGATAATCATAATCACGGATTTCATCTTGTCGTTTCGAAAAGATCAAGGCCAGATACCAGACTAAGATCACCTTAAGGTATTCAGCTGGCTGGATACTAAACCCTCCAGGAATGGTCAACCAACCGTGAGCTCCATTGACCGTATCTGTGATAAACCTAGACAGAATCAACAAAATCACTTCAATAAAAATGACAAAAGCCAGCACCTTTTTATTTCGAAGGAAGTTTAGGCTAAATTTATAAATCAAGGCGATGGTTAGAAGACTTAGGATGAAAAAGAGCCCCTGTGTCCGTACCATCCGAATCGAACTCACTCCACTTTGAATTGCCAAGGCACTTGTTGTCGAATAGACAACAATCAAGCCAATGATGGATAAAATCAAATAGGGAATGAGGATGGAATAATTTAAAAGATGTCTTTTTTCAATTTTCATAATTCACCATATTCCTAATGTTCAACCTTCATTATATCATTTTTAAGAAGCAAAACCAAGGAAAGGCCAGAAAAGATTCGGCTTCTTCCCTATTTTCAAGAAATATTCTAATCATTCTTCTTATTTTCATATATTTTTATCCTTTTTCGATGAAAAGATTCCTTTTTTTTGAAAATAATGGCTGAAATCAGCATCTTTTAAGCATTAAGTTTTGCCTTTTCGTTTTTTTTACGGTAAAATGTTTCTGTATGAGAAAAAGGATAAAACCCGTTGTTCTCTTGGTCTTTTTTATCGGTATCATTTCTTTTCTCGTTCTTTCACGAACGATTGCCGATCTACAAGCCAGAGAGCGACAAGAAACAACCAAAACCATTCCGAACTCCAATACACCTCGAAAAACAACTACTGCAAGCTCTTCTTCTAAAAAAGAAGAAGACATCAATCCAGAACTGGTTGGCCGCCCGATCATTGATATTTCAGGCTGGCAATTGCCTAGTGAAATTGATTACGATGTCCTCTCCCAAAATGTGGGAGGTGTAATCGTTCGTGTCCATAGTGGGGCTCAAGCGAAAAAGGAAAATGCAGCAACCTACTTAAATGGTCTGGATAAATCTTTTAAAACCCATATCCAAGAATTCCAAAAACGAAATATCCCTGTCGCAGTCTATGCTTATGTCGCTGCTAAGGATAAAAAAGAAATGGAAAAAGAAGCAGAAGAATTTTACAAGGCTGCTTCTCCTTACAAACCGACCTACTATTGGTTAGACGTTGAGGAAAAAACCATGAAGGATATGAATGCAGGCGTTGAAGCTTTCCGAGCAAAACTACAAGCTTTGGGTGCAAAAAATATTGGACTCTATATCGGAACTTACTTCATGGAAGAACACAGTATCTCCACTGATAAATTTACGGCTCTTTGGATTCCTACTTATGGATTTGATGATGGCTACTATAATGCTGCACCAGATACCAACACGGAATACGACTTGCATCAATATACCTCTCAAGGGCAATTAAATGGATTCTCACACTACTTGGATCTCAACCAAATTGCTCCGACGCAAGACCAAGAAGCGATTTATCGGAAACTTTTCAAGGTACAAAAAGATGGCTCTTCCTCATAGCCTTAAAACAGCAGATCAAGTGATCTTCACTTTTTCTGCTGTTTTCTATTTTTAAGGAGAAGAGAATATTGCTGCTATTATATGTTATAATGGTCTAATGAAATCTGATTTTGTAGAGAAAAAGAGAAAAGGAGAAAGCCATGGCAAAAAAAAATAAAGTGAAAAAAACCTTGGTCGAGCAGATCTTAACAAAAGCAAAAATTGAGCACGTAGGCTTACAAATCAACGCTTTAGAAGGGATCTTACCAGAGGGGATTGATCGCTCTACTATTTTCAAAACCCTAGCTCTCAAAGGTGATAAAACGGGTCCAGTGATTGGGATCATTCCTATCACGGAGCATCTTTCAGAGAAAAAATTGGCCAAATTATCGGGAAATAAGAAAGTGGCAATGATTCCTCAAAAGGATCTCGAAAAAACAACAGGTTATATTCATGGTGCCAATAATCCCGTGGGCATTCGTCAAAAGCATCCTTTCCCAATCTTTATCGATCAATCAGCCCTTCAGTTAGAGACCATGATCGTATCTGCTGGGGAAATCGGCCATAGTATTCAAATCAAACCACAACTTCTAGCAGACTTCGTACAAGCGACTTTTGCAGATATTTTAGAATAATGACAGAGAAGGAGACAAGATTGTGAAACTATATTTTATTCGACACGGACGGACAGAATGGAATGAAGAAGGACGTTTTCAGGGATCAAATGGCGATTCTCCGCTGTTACCAGCCTCCATTCATCAGCTTGAAAAATTAGGAAAGCACCTAGCTAGTGTTCCTTTTGATGCAGCCTTTGCAAGTGATCTGCCACGAACAGTCCATACCGCACAGATCATCCTCGATCAATTGGAGACACCTCTAGAATTGCAAGCAACGCCTGCTCTTCGTGAGTGGAATTTGGGAAAACTGGAAGGTGCTAAAATTTCTACTATTTCAGCTATCTATCCCCAACAAATGGATGCCTTTCGCCATAACCTAGCTCGCTTTCAAAATGAAATTTTTGATGCAGAATCTGTCTATGAAACGACCAAACGTACCTGTGATTTTGTAAAAAGCCTGAAAGGAAAAGAGCTCGATACTGTTCTCATCGTTGGACATGGGGCTAATTTGACAGCTTCTATTCGAACCTTGCTTGGTTATGACACAGGAGAACTCCGCAAAAATGGCGGACTAGATAATGCCAGCGTGACGATTCTGACAACAGATGATTTTGAGCACTATCACTTAGACACTTGGAACGACACCTCTTATATGGAAGACTAAAAAACACTGATCTTGCGATCAGTGTTTTCTTTTAGCTTATTTCATAGTTGGGAAGAGAAGGACGTCGCGAATTGTTGTTACATTTGTCAACAACATAACGAGACGGTCAATACCAATTCCAAGTCCACCTGTTGGTGGCATACCATATTCAAGGGCTTCAACATAGTCATAGTCGATGCCTGTAGCTTCGTCATCTCCCAATTCTTTGGCACGCGCTTGCGCTTCAAACCGTTGCAATTGATCGATTGGATCATTCAATTCCGTGAAGGCATTGGCATACTCTTTGGTCATGATGAAGAGTTCGAAACGGTCAGTGAAGCGTGGATCTTCCGGATTTTTCTTAGCGAGTGGTGATACTGCTACTGGGTGACCATAAACAAAAGTTGGTTGTGTCAAAGTTTCTTCAACGAATTCTTCGAAGAAGGCATTGATAATTTGTCCCACTTCTGTGTAGTGTTTTTCAACTGGTACATGTTTTTCGTTTGCCAGTGCTACAGCTTCTTCAAAGGTCATGTCTTGCCAGAAGTCAACACCTGTGATTTCTTTGATCGCATCCACCATGTGAACCCGTTTGAATGGTTCGTTGATTTTGATTTCTGTTCCTTGGTAGTCGATTGGACCATCACCATGGACCGCTTTCGCAGCATGTTGGATAATGCCTTCTGTTAAGTCCATGATATCATGGAAGTCAGCGTAAGCTTGATACACTTCGATCGAAGTGAATTCAGGGTTGTGAGTGGCATCCATTCCTTCGTTACGGAAGATCCGTCCGATTTCATAAACGCGTTCCATCCCACCAACAATCAAACGTTTCAAGTGGAGCTCAGTCGCGATACGAAGCACCATGTCAATATTTTGAGCATTGTGGTGAGTGATAAATGGTTTGGCAGCCGCACCACCAGCTTCATTGTGAAGCACTGGTGTTTCCACTTCAAGGAATCCTTGACCATCTAAATAACGACGGATTTCAGAGATAATTTTTGAACGGGTTACAAAGCGTTCGAAGCTTTCACGGTTTGAAATCAAATCCAAATAACGTTTGCGATAGATGGTTTCAACGTCTGAAAGTCCGTGGAATTTTTCAGGCAAAGGACGAAGGGCTTTTGACAAGTGAGTGATATGAGTTGCTTTAATCGAAAGTTCACCCATATCTGTGCGCATGATTTCCCCTTCAACACCAAGGAAATCACCAAGGTCTGCTTTTTTGAAGATCTCGTAGTTTTCTTCTCCAACTGCATCCTTACGAACGTAGATCTGAATTTGACCTTCACGGTCTTGAAGATGGGCAAAGCCAACCTTTCCTTTTCCACGTTTTGTTACAAGACGACCGGCAATAATAGCTGTTTCGTTCAAGTCGTGGAGTTGTTCTTTATCTAATTCTGAATATTTTTCTTTTAATTGACCTGAATTTGCAGTACGTTCGAATCGTTTCCCAAATGGATCGATTCCTTGTTCACGAAGGGCCGCCATTTTCTCACGACGGACAATCTGCTGGTCATTCAATTCTTCCATATGTTCAGTAGTCATTTGGAACCTCCTAAGTTATTCTCCCCTATTCTATCATATTTAGACCAGAAATTCACTAATATTTACCAATTAAACAAAAATAAGATGGAAGAAAAAATGCAGCTTCTTGAATGAATACTCAAAAACATCTGAAGACAGTCGTTGACTACCTAAATAGCTTGACCTGTATAAGACAATATGATTAAAAAGGGTTCGACAAAAGTACAAAAAAGGAGCGTGGTGAATCCTGAACCATTCATCCTGACTCGCTCCTATTTTTTATTCATAACGCAGTGCTTCGATAGGGTTTAACTTAGAAGCCTTATTCGCTGGTAAAATTCCAAAGATGATGCCTACAAAAGCAGAGAAAATAATACTGCCGATAGCGACATTTAAGGAAATAATCGGCGGTCCTTCTAGGGAGGCTGCTGCGAGTGTAGTAATCAAGCTATTCACACCATAAGCAAGGCCAAGGCCAATCAGCCCACCAATGATGGTTAAGACCATCGACTCAATCAAAAATTGAACCAAAATCTTACCTCGGGTTGCTCCCAATGCTTTGCGAAGACCAATTTCTCTCGTCCGCTCTGTGACAGAAACCAACATGATATTCATGACTCCAATCCCACCAACTAAGAGGGAAATCCCAGCAATAGCTCCGATTACTGATGTCATAATTCCTACTACTTTATTGGTTTCCTCTAGGATGCTATCCAAATTAAAGATTTGAAATTCTCCCTGGCGAACACCTGAAAGTTCTGTTAACTTTTGAGCAGCTTCGATCCCAACGGTTTTGATCTGTTTCACATCCGGTACATGGACGACAATATTTTGAATTTCATCGGTTCCGAATTCAGATGCCAGCTGGGTATTGGCCATCAAGGCACTTCCACCTGAAGAAGCTCCATAGAGGGCTGTCCCTGCATTTGGATCCTTGAAAATTCCAACGACACGATAATTGTTGTCCCCAACAGAGACCACCTGATTCAGTGGATTCTCCGTTCCAAATAATTGTTGAGCTAAGCCTTCATCCAGAAGCACCACCCGGGAGAAATTACTATAGTCTGAAGGGGTTAATTTTCGTCCAGATAAAAGCTCAACCTTTTTGACAGAAAAATAGGTCTCATTTACCCCTTGGATGTTCACTCCGTCTGCTTTTCTCTTTTGAAAAGCAATGGTTGCATTGGAGGTATTGCTAACATAGTAACCATCGATGCCTTGAATCTTGGTTAATTCCTTAACCCAAGATTCTTGCACAACTGGTGGTGCTTCTTGGACTTGACCATCAACATCTTCAGCGTTTTCCCCATCGATATCCGATGGAGCAGCCATCCCTCGGTCTTCAGCTGCAGGGCCACCTTCGCCTCCACCTTCACCTGTATCTTCAGAAGGGCCAATATTGATTCCTGTCACATAGCCACTCTTGTTGGGAGAATAAGAGATTTGTACATACTCTTGGTCCTTGGTAAAAGTCTTGGTGACACCAGCTTTCATACCATCTCCCAGAGCCATGATGACAACGACAGAAGCAACCCCAATAATGATCCCCACCATGGTCAAGAAAGACCGTAATTTATGGCTCATAATCGAGCTGATCGCAAATTTCCAATTTTGCATTAGGTCCCCCTTTCCAGCTTGCTATCTGAGGAGATCACTCCGTCACGAATGACGATGCGACGATGCGCAAAGGCTGCAATTTCTGGCTCGTGTGTAACCATGATAATGGTTTTTCCTTCTTGGTTTAGCTTGGTCAACAAGTCCATTATTTGCTCTCCCGTCTTGGTATCTAGGGCACCAGTCGGCTCATCTGCTAAGACAATGGCTGGCTGATTGACGAGAGCTCGAGCGATCGCTACCCGCTGTTTTTGACCTCCAGAGAGTTCCGAAGGCAAATGGTGCATGCGAGAATGGAGCTCTACCTTTTCAAGGTACTGCTCAGCTAATTCTTTCCGTTTAGCAGGATGAACTCCTGCATAAATGAGAGGCAGTTCCACATTTTGAAAGGCATTGAGCTTAGAGAGAAGAAAGAATTGTTGAAAGACAAAACCGATCTGTTCATTTCGAACACGTGCTAATTTTTTCTCACTGAGATTTCCAACCTCCTGACCTTCTAGAAAATACTCTCCACTGGTCGGGCGGTCCAACAAGCCAATGACGTTCATCAAGGTCGATTTCCCTGAGCCAGATGGACCCATAATGGCCACAAATTCTCCCTCTTCGACTTCTAAATCGATGTCTTTTAAGACACGAAGTTCCTGGTCCCCGTTTTTATAGGTTTTATTGATTCCTTTTAGTTCAATCAATTTTGTCATATTTTCCGATCTCTTTTCCATCTTCCAGTTTCTCATTAGGATTCACAATAACTTGAGCATCTTTCTTCAAGCCTGACAAGATTTCCTGATTTTCAGCATCGGCGTTACCAAGCGTCACTTTTACTTTCTTAGCCTTGCCATTTTCGACCGTCCATACATAACTCGTATCCCCATCAGCCATGACACTTGTCACGGGAACAAGGGGATGTTGAGTAGAACTTTTGACTTCAATATTGACAGAAAAGCCTTGTTTGAGTTCCCCAATCTCACTGGTAATATCCACTGTGAATGGGTACTTGGCTCCACCGCTTCCTTGTGTTCCACCTGCTGCATTGGTGCCTGCTTGACCCGCGTCGGTCGGATAGTTGGCTACATAAGAAATCTTTCCTGTCCAGGTTTTATCCGGATAAACCTTGGAAGTGAGGACCACTTCCTGACCTTCAGAGATATTGGCCAAATTGTATTCAGACAATTCCCCTTTGACTTGTAAATTCCCGTTGCTCACAATGTGAACCAGAGTTTGGTTGGTCCCTGTAGTCGATTTTGAAACATCTTTATTGACTTCGACCACGGTACCATCTGTATTACTCCTAACTGTTGTCGCATCCAGAAGAGCCTTAGCCTTGTTCATATTATCGACTGCATCCGACTTAGCATCTCGTAAATCGCTAGCTTGAGAATCGACTGTTCGCTGGGTCTGCGAAGCTGATTTGGCATCTGCTTCTTCATCGCCTGTCGTATCAATGGTCACACCATTTGTCAGTAAGTCATTTAACTGACGATCTGCCTTATTGACAGCACGAACGGCTGCATCATAAGCGGTTTGGGCCTCTGTACTGCTATACTGAACAATTGGCTGACCGGCCGTTACTTGATCTCCTACATTGACCAAAATCGACTGCAAATCCCCTTTGGTTCCATCAAAATAGACATACTGCTCCTGGTTGGCAGTGACTTTCCCAGTTAACAAGACTGAAGAAGCGATCGATCCATCCTTGACCGTTTGCACCATTGGAGTTTCTTTCGTGATTGCCTGATCAGGTGTAGTTGGGTGCGAAAACACCATCACACTTCCTGTTCCAATCACCGCAATAGCTGCACCTGCAGCTGCAAAAAGTTGCCATTTTTTCAATTTCTTCATCGTTTTTCTCCATCAAAGAAAGCGTTTTATTCTATACCATAGTATACCATATTTCCTTACTTTTCTATCTAAAATTGACACGGCAAAATGAAATTTAAATGCTTGGTAACATGCTAAACCCTTGACTTTTGTAACAGTTGATATTACAATCAAACTGAAATCCCATTTAGGAGGAAAACATGAAAGAATTTGATATTATTTCAATCGGTGGAGGTAGTGGAGGAATCGCTACCATGAACCGGGCTGGGGAGCACGGAGCGCGCGCTGCTGTCATTGAAGAAAAACAATTGGGTGGCACCTGTGTCAACAGAGGATGTGTGCCTAAAAAGATTATGTGGTATGGTGCACAAATTGCAGAAGCTATTCGCGATTATGGACCAGACTATGGATTTACTTCTGAACAAACAAGATTTGATTTTGCAACCTTAAGAAAAAATCGCGAAGCCTATATTGATCGTTCCCGTAATTCCTATGATGGCAGTTTCAAGCGAAATGGAGTTGAACGAATTGAAGGACGTGCCCGTTTTGTGGATGCTCATACGGTTGAGGTAAATGGAGAAACCATTAAGGCTAAGCATATCGTGATTGCGACCGGTGCCCATCCTTTTATCCCTTCTGTTCCTGGAGCTGAATTTGGCGAAACTTCTGATGATGTCTTTGCTTGGGAAGAACTCCCTACATCTGTTGCCATTATCGGGGCTGGCTACATCGCGGTGGAACTAGCTGGTGTGCTCCACCATTTAGGAGTCCAAACAGACCTCTTCATCCGAAAAGATCGGGTTTTACGTAGTTTTGATTCCTACATTGTCGATGGCTTAATGGAAGAAATGGAAAAACAAAACCTTCCGCTTCACAAACATAAGGTTCCCATGAAGCTTGAAAAATTAGAAGACGGTCGTGTGAAGATTTATTTTGAGGATATGACTAGCCACGTGGCAGATCATGTTATCTGGGCAACAGGACGAAAACCAAACGTCCAGGACCTCAATCTAGAAGCTGCAGGTGTCACCTTAAATGAAAAAGGATTCATTGCAGTGGACGAGTACCAGAATACAGTTATTCCAGGAATCTATGCTCTTGGGGATGTCACAGGAGAAAAAGAATTAACCCCTGTCGCTATTAAAGCTGGACGCACTCTTTCTGAACGACTATTCAATGGAAAAGTCAATGCCAAAATGGATTATACAAACATCCCGACTGTTGTCTTTTCTCACCCCGCTATCGGAACCGTTGGCCTAACGGAGGAAGAAGCCCAGCAAACTTATGGAAAAGAGAATATCAAAGTCTATACTTCTCAATTTGCTTCCATGTACACTGCTGTAACCCAACACCGCCAGCAAGCAAAATTCAAACTCATCACTGCTGGTCCCGAAGAAAGGGTCGTTGGCCTTCATGGTCTTGGCTACGGAGTCGATGAAATGATCCAAGGATTTGCAGTTGCTATCAAGATGGGAGCGACAAAAGCTGATTTCGACGCAACCGTCGCCATTCACCCAACCGGATCCGAAGAATTTGTGACAATGAGATAAAACATAAGCTTGAAGTTGTTCCACTTTAAGCTAAAAGGACTATTTTAACAAACAATAGTCCTTTTTCATTTATCTGATTTTTATAAAATCCTTAAAATTTCATAGATAAAATATTTTTATTGTTAAAATCTTACTAATTTGTGATATAATTCACTTTGTAGATGTCTTTTTTGAAAATAGACGAGTGGGGGGTGCACTTTTATTAATGTCGTCTTAAAAGACACCTATAAAAATTTCTCAATTTTGTAAGTTTTTGGCAACAACATACAAATTGATGTAAATATTGGAGAAAAATGGGAGAAGAAAATGAAAAAAATGAATCTAAGTAGACTTGCCAAAGTCTTCTTTATTGTATTTTTACCATTATTATTCATCGTATTGTCGCAATCTGATATGGTAAAAGCTGGCGATGTCAGCAACAATATTAGCTCACTTACTGTTTCATCAGAAGAAATCACAGATGGTGGACAAACAACTGTTAAGTTTACATTTGATGAGCATGCACAAAAGATTCAACCGGGGGATACATTAAAAGTTAATTGGACTAGTTCTGGAACAGTCTTTGGGGTAGGATTTAAAAAGACTATTCCACTAAGTATTGACGGAACTTACGTTGGAGACATGGTCATTACAGATGGATCTGCGACAGTTACTTTCAATGAAGCTATCAAAAACCTTCAAAACATTCGCGGTTGGGGTGAGTTTGAGATTGAGGGTCATAACGATACAGCAACCGATAAGGAGCATGTTGGAAAATTCACTATTATTAGTGGAGCTAGAAAAGTAGAATTAAACGTTAAGAAAATGGCTACTGGTGTTAACAGCGCTCCATTCTATCTCAAAGCGGGTGATATGCACGCGAATGATCCTGAACATATTCTTTGGACACTAACCATTAATGCAATGAACTTAGATGTAGATGGTGATGTTCGTGTTGAAGATGACATCCAAGGTGGTCATTCACTTGTAAAAGATAGTTTTAGTATTACTACTACAGGTAACAAACCAGGATATTACGGTGGCTCAACTGCTATCGATGATTTCTTAGCAGCCTTTCCTGGAGCAACTTTCACAATTGATGCAGCAGGAAAAATTACGGTTACTATTCCTCAAAGTGAAATTAATAAGACTGGTGTCCTGATCTTTTACCAGACTAAAGTAGAGAATGAAAATCAAAAGAATTTCTTAAACAATACTAAGGTCTGGTATCACGTTAAAGGTGAGCAAGCCGTTGTTGCCAAGGAAGTAAATGCATCTGTTGCAAATATTAATGCAAACGGTGGAGTGGATGGAGATATGACATCAACCACTACAACAAACACAACGACAACTACGACTACAGAGCCGACTACTACAACCACTACGACCTGTCTCTTCAACACCACTCCGA
>ERZ1699239.264-NODE-264-length-14670-cov-3.780719_pt1 | contig 14670 bp, 9 predicted proteins | sample MGYA00581536_ERZ1699239 | MGnify/ENA primary metagenome ERZ1699239 (study PRJEB42319, sample SAMD00040333) | human oral metagenome | material: saliva | host: Homo sapiens | study: EMG produced TPA metagenomics assembly of PRJDB4115 data set (Metgenomic analysis of...
CATGTATGATATCCAAAACAACGACTACCTTCTTCAATCGCTTTATGTAGCCATGTTAGATGTTCTTCGTAAAATTCAATACGATACACATCATCAATGACTCCATTTTCTCCAATGAATCGTCCTTCGTTTTCTACACCCATTCCGTTTTCACTAATGAACCATGGGATATTGCCATATTCTTCCTTCACAATCATTGCAATGTCATAAATGGCTTTCGGGAAGATTTCCCATCCACGATATGGATTCATGCGACGCTCAGGCCATTCATACTCTTTGAAGTATTGGTCTGGCATCCAAGGTGTTTTGTACTCCTCTGGATTTGGCTGCGCCTGAACACGTTTTGGATGATAGTAATTCACTCCAAGAAAATCGACTGTATTTTCTTGAATGAGCTGCAATTCCTCTTCAGTATGACTCCATAACACGCCGTCCTCCTCTAGTCTTTTCACCAAGGTTTCAGGGAATGTTCCCTTCACCGCTGGATTCAAGAAGACTCTGTTAAAGAAATCATCTGTAAATTGACTTGCTGCTAAATCTTCTGGAGCATCACTTCTTGGGTAAGCAGGTGTTAAGTTTAAAATAATCCCAATCTTGCCATCCAAGCCTAATGAGTGATAGAGTTGAATCACTTTGGCACTTGCAAGATTTAGATTATAAATCACTTGCACAGCTTCTTTTCCTTTTCCTTTAAGGTTCGGATAATGGAATGCATATAAGTATCCCGCTTCTGGAATGACCATTGGCTCATTGAAAGTTGTCCAGTAATGAATCTTATCGCCAAAACATTCGAACGCAGTCTTAGCAAACTTCACAAATAAGTCCACGACATGTTTACTTTCCCAACCGCCATATTGTTGAAGCAATTCAACTGGCATATCGAAATGATGTAAATTCAACACCAATTCAATATCGTTCTTCTTCGCTTCTTCGATAACAGCGTTGTAGAATTCCACAGCCTTTGGATCAGCTTCACCCGTTTCGAAGTCCTTAATTAAACGGCTCCATTGAATCGATGAACGGAATGAATTAAATCCAATCTCCTTCATCAAACGAAAATCTTCAGGATACGTATGATAAAAATCACTCGCCACATCTGGACCAACGCCATTAAAGAAAGCTTCTGGATCAGTTCTAAACCAGTAATCCATCACATTTTCATGTGCCTTATCGAATTGTCCTTCTGTCTGCGGTCCACTTGAAGCAGCACCCCACCAGAACCCTTGAGGGAAACTCAATTGTTTCTTCATAATTAACCTCCTTTCTGTAAGCTCTTTCACGTATAGTATATCACAATTTAAATATTTGTCTAGACAATAATTATAAATAGTATTCAAATTATCGACTTTGCCTATTCATTCTACATTTGTTATAATATAGCTAGTTTAGAGAAAGGATGACATTCGATGAGCGTAAAGTATTTACAGATTTACCATGCGATTCGTGAAAAGATTTTAAGTAACGAATACGCCATTAACCAACAATTACCCGATGAAATCACATTAACGAAAGAATTTAATAGCAGTCGAATGACGGTCAAGAAAGCATTAGACTTACTCGTTTCCGAAGGGCTTATCTTTAGAAAACGCGGCCAAGGTACCTTTGTCCTCTCTCGCGGCACGTCTAAGCGAAAACTTATCGTTCCAGAACGCGATATTAAAGGACTCACGAAAATTTCTGAGGATACACACTCTACTGTTGAATCAAAAATCATTCATTTTAAATTAGAATTTGCTTCTGAATTCCTTGCAGAAAAATTACAAGTACCGGTGCAAAGTCCTGTTTATAATATTCATAGACTTCGCATCATCGACGGGAAGCCGTATGTATTAGAGCAAACCTATATGAGTACGAGCGTCATTCCAGGAATTACTGAAGAAGTTCTATTAGACTCTATTTATCAATATATCGAAGGCAAACTAGGCTTACGCATCGCGAGTGCTACAAAAATCTTGCGTGCAGCACCAAGTTCTGAAGATGAACAAAAATACTTACAATTACTTCCAACGGAGCCAGTCTTCGAAGTAGAACAAGTGGCTTACCTCGACAATGGCACTCCATTTGAGTACTCGATTAGCCGACACAGATACGATCTATTTGAATTCAATTCATTTGCATTAAGACATTCTTCATAGGAGGCACGATGATGACAACACCAATCTTTTTAAATGCCGTACTTCAAGAGAAAATCTGGGGCGGGACAAAATTGCATTCGCTCTTTAACTTTACTCTTCCTTCAGATAAAACAGGTGAAGCGTGGATTATTAGCGCCCATCCAAATGGGATTTCAACGATAAAAAGCCCTGCAGAATATGCAGGACTCGGGTTAGATGAACTCTATAAAACCCATCCAGAACTCTTCAATGGGCAACAATTAGCAAGCTTCCCTGTTCTTATTAAGTTGCTCGATGCATCTGATGACTTATCGATTCAAGTGCATCCAGATGACGAGTATGCGCTAGAACATGAAGGCGAATATGGGAAGAATGAATGCTGGTATGTGGTTCAAGCTGAGCCAGGCGCAAAAATTGTATACGGACATACAGCGATGACTCCAGAAGAATTTTCAGAGCAAATCGACAATGAAGCTTGGAGCGAACTATTCACTGAAGTTCCTGTGAAGGCTGGCGACTTCTTCGATGTTCCGAGTGGCACGATTCACGCCATTGGTGGCGGTATTGTGATTCTAGAAACGCAACAAAATTCGGACACGACTTACCGCGTGTATGACTACAACCGCACTGACGACGCTGGCAACCCTCGTCCACTGCATATCCAGCAAACAAAAGATGTCACAACCATTCCGCACAGTGTCCCAACACCAAATCAGCAAGTGGTGACGACTGACAATGGAACAAGAACGACTTTTGTGGAGAACAAATTCTTTACCGTTTGGAAATACGATATTAACGGCGACTACAGCGATGCCCTCTCTTCTACTTATCACCTTGTGACGGTGTTAGACGGAAAAGGAACGCTCACAGTCGACGGAATCGAGTATCCAATCCAAAAAGCAGTTTCCTTTATTCTGCCTTCTGGAACACCAATACTTCAGGTTAACGGATCTGTTCAATTGATCGTGTCTCAGTCAAACCAATAAAATAAACGCAAAAAGGTCAACAAGGAAAATCCTTGCTGACCTTTATTTTTTATGCATTCAATTGTTTTGTAATTTCTACGATTTCGTCGATTAAGCCACCGATTGTTGCAATCGTATCTTTAAGCGGTGCATCTGTAGAAACATCCACGCCTGCTGCTTTGGCAAGCTCTTCTGCACTCTTCGTTCCGCCCATCTTCAAGACTTCCACCCAAGTATTTGCCACACTTGAGTCTTTTTGAATCATTTTCGCCACTTGTGTACCGATTGTTAAACCAGCTGAGTAAGTGTATGAGTAAAGTCCCATGTAATAGTGCGGTTGACGCATCCATGTTAACTCTGCTCCTTCTGTAAGAACCACTTCTGGTCCCCAGAATTTCGCCAATGTTTCTTTGAATAAATGATTCAATGTATCCGCGTCTAAGCTCTTACCTGCGTCCACTAAGCGGTATACTTCGCGTTGGAAGTACGCTTCTAATAAGTGAGTCACAAAGTTATGGTAGTAAGTTTTAGCGACCATTTGAGATGAAATCCAACGTTTCATACGTAAATCATCTCCTGCTTTGTTCTTCAAGTAGAACTCAACCAATAATTCGTTTGTTGTTGATGGAGCCTCTACAAAGTACATACTTGGACGACCATCTAGAATATTTTGGTGTTTATACGCTAATTGGAAGTGCCCTGCGTGTCCTAATTCGTGCGCTAACGTCATGCAGTCATTCATATCTTCTGTAAAGAACATTAAGATAAATGAGTTTGCTCCATAAGGTGATGAACAGAACGCACCAGTACGTTTACCGATTGTTTCAGCGTAGTCAATCCAACGGTTATCGAAGGCTTCTTTCATAATCTTGAGGTAATCTTCCCCTAGTGGTTCTAATCCTTCTAAGATATATTGTTTTGCTTCGTCATACGTTACTTTGGCTGCATAAGTTGGATCTACTTCCAGTTTTAAATCTTCATAGCGTACTTCGTCTAATTGATAGATTTCTTTCAATAGGCGTGCGAATTTACGCATATGTGGCGCTAATTCTTCCATGATGACATCGATTTGACGGTCATATAGTTCACGAGAAACTTTTTGACGGTCTAGTAAGTAGTCAAATACTGAATCAAACCCACGCAATGTTGCCATTGTTTTTTCTTTTTGAATTTGTGTATTATACGCTGAAGCAGTGCTATGTTGGTATTTGCGTAATGTGTCGCTAAATACTTTGAACGCTTCACGACGGATTGCTGTATTTGGTTCTGATTGCATACGTCCTTCGAAGCTGTTGTATGTCATCGGAATCACTTGTCCGTCTGCTTCCACGTCTGCAAAATGCATATCTTTGAATTTAATATCGTTGTACGCTTGGTAACCAGCATCTAATGTATTTCCTAGAGCAGCTAGAGTTGCTTCAACGTCTTTTGATAATAAATGTTTTTTATCTTCTAAGAGACGTTCGATATATAAAGCATCTTCTTTATTCGCGCGTGCTTCTTCTAACACGGCATCATCCAATTGGCTTAATTCAGATTCAAAGAAACTTAATTTGGCATCTAATCCTGCTAACACTGTACGTGTTTGTGCAGCACGTGTTTGTGCTTCTTTATCTCTTGTATTCGCGCTCACTGCAAGGTTGCAGTACGCAGAAATTTTACCGCGTTGTTCTAATAAGGCACGGTAAGTTGCTAAACCAGCATTCACTTGGTGTGCAGTTGTAATGTTTCCTTCGTATTCCTTTTGGAAAGCATCTACTTTTCCTTTAAGGTCTTCTAACGCTTCGTTAAAAGCTTCTTCTGTTTCAAACAAATGCGTTAAGTCCCATGTTTGATTTACATCTACTTGACTTCTTTCAATCATATTCTCACTCCACTTTCTAAAGTCGTACTCCCATTGTACCACAGTTTTCATCTGATTTTCAGAAAACTTTAATTTAAATCAAAAAAAGTGTTACAGCCCTTCGACTGTAACACTCATTCATGTCTATTATTGTAACGCTCCGATTGCACGAGCGATTTCTTCATTAGAACTTCCTGGTTTAATTTCGAAAGTACCAGTCCAGATCTTATCAGCAATGTTATTTGTTGTTAAGTAATCTATGAACTCTTTAGCACTCTTAACTAATCCTGCTTTTTCTAATTTGTCGGCAACATCGTTTGATGATTCACCTTCTTCAACTGTAATAGATACAGGTTTTGAAGATTGTGTAGTTGCTGCTTCAGTTGTTGAAGCTTGTGAAGTAGCTTTAGCACTTGATGTAGACGCTTTGCTACCAGATTCTTTTTCAGCTAATAAAGACTCGTAAGCGGCTTTATAGCTTGCTTCATTTGCTCCTTCAGAAACGATTGGCAAATTCACTGCATCTAATTGGCTCTTTAATGATTGTGGTACAAAAGGCCAAATCACAGTAACCAATGCTAAAATTAACGCTGCTAATAAGAAGCCCATTCCTAAAGAACGAAATTTCGTTTTACTCATGTTCTTCCTCCTTAATTTGCATCTGCTTCAAAATAGTTATCGATTACCAATTGTACTGTTGAAACAGGTACGTTTAATTGTTCAGAAATTGATTCTACTGAGTTACCGTGGCTGAACAATGTAATGATTTGTTGTTTTGTTACATTGTGTAAGCGACCAGATTCTTCTGCAGTTGCTTCTTCCACTGCTTCTGTTTCTTCAGCTACTGGTTCTGGTTTTTCAGCTACACGAACTTCTGCTGTTTTTGCAGCGCGAACTTCTTCGTAAGTTGGTTCAACTGATGGTCCTTTGTATACAGTTGTTCCTTCTAATTCTTGAATTTTTTTCTTTAATGAATACACTTCACGGTTTAATTCTAATAAACCTTCAGCTAATTCATCGATTTCTTCTTCATTGTGGTTATCCTTTAAGAATAGTGAAATGAATAAGAAAAATACTGCTAATGCTAATAACGCGAGAACTACGACCCATACGTGCATTTTTTCACCTCATTAAATATTATTTTTTTCCTTTCATCCTATTTTAAATAATGTTAGCCAAAATATCAAGGTTCAAGGCGAAGTTTATCATTTTGTTAACGAATTGAAACATTACAGACACTAGCTAAAAACAAAAAAATCTTTACCCTCAAGTCCTTATTCAGGAATAAAAGGTAAAGATTTCTATCATTATTAACCGCGCATTTCTTCCTTCACTCGTTTTTCTTTTTGGCTTAAAACGAGTAAGTTTTCGCGGAGTTCTTGTTCCATTTGCGTCAATTCGTATTCGGCTTTTCTACGTTTTTGACGGCCTTCTTGTTGAATAAGAATCGTTTCTTCTAATGTTTCAATCAAGTCTTGTTGTGTCTTTTGAAGGGTTTCAAGATCGATAATACCGCGTTCATTTTCACGAGCTGTTTCAATCGTTGAAATCTTCAACATTTCAGAGTTCTTTTGAATCAATTGATTTGTCGTTTCAGACACTTGACGTTGCGCTGTCACGGCATCCTTTTGGCGAAGCAATGTCATCGCAATGGCAATTTGGTTCTTCCATAAAGGAATCGTTGTCGTAATGGAAGATTGAATTTTTTCCGCCAAGGTTTGGTTCGTATTTTGAATCAAGCGAATTTGTGGTGCTTGTTGGATGGTCATTTGACGCGTTAATTTCAAGTCGTGATTTCTCTTTTCAAGACGATCTAGGAATTGATGTAAGTCGTTGACCACTTGCACATCCATTTGGTCTCCTGATTCTTGCGCCTTTTGCATCGCTTCAGGAATCAGTTTTTGTTGCAACTCTTCAATCTTCAATTCCCCAGCAGCGATATAAATACTTAACGCCTCGAAGAATTCCTTATTACGTTGGTACAATTGTTCCAGTGACAAGTTGTCGTTTAATAATCCATTCTTTTCATGGTCTAATCGCACAGCAATCTTATCCACTTGAGAACCGACTTCTTGGTATTTCAATTGCATTTCGTAAATCGACTTCTTCACGCGCCCAAAGATTTTACGGAAGATGTTCGAATCTTGTGCCACAAGGTCGTTTGGGTTTGTCTCGTTGAGTCGCATCATCAACTCATTGAGCGTATCGCCGATTTCTCCTGTATCTTTATTTTGCACATGAGCCAGCATCGAATGAGAGAATTCACCAAGTTGCTTTTGCGCGCCAGCACCATAACTAATGATGGCCTGCATGTTCTTTTCATCGATTTGTTTTGCAAGAGCACGTGCTTGTTCTTGTTGTTTTTCTGGCAAAGTATCTACCAGCGCACGTTTAGCATCTAGTTGTTCTTGTGGAAAATCACTTGCCACATCTTGCAATGTCGTATTTTTTACTACGTCTTCTCCAAATGGGTTTTGAATGAGTGCATCTACCATTGATTTTTGTTCAGTCATTTTTTCTACTCCTTTATCGTACGATTCACGTAATCCATCTCTGCTTCAGATTTTTTGATTTTATCCTCTTGGAAATGTAAGTAATCCTCTTCCAGCGTTGCGCAGACGAGATCGATTTTTTCTCCTAATTCTTGTAGTGTTTGATACGTTTCGCTTCCTTTTACCGGTTGCTCACTCAATTCTTTATAGACTTTCGTCATTTCGTTTAATGACGGTACGCATGTATGAACGAACAAGTTGGCTTCTGGAAGCTTCTCAGGGTGTGCCACTAATTCTTTGAAATAATCTTTCATCGTTACTGTAGTGTTATATCGATTACTAATAATTCTTAGCTTTGTAAGACTTTGAATTGTCTCATCAATCTCTTGAATTTGTGTCTTCACCACTGACATTTTTTGTCTAAAATAATCGATTTCCTGCTTAGATAATCCGGATTGTTCATATCGTTTTTGCACCTTACTAGAGGTTTTATCTAACGGTCTCTTTGTTTTGCCAAAGATCGATTTCACTTCCATTTCTTCTGGAAATAGCATGAAGAAAAAGATACTTGCTAGTACGAGAAGTGAAAATAACAGCCTTACAGATGACCCGTAAATATGACTCATAAAGTAACGCGTTATGAATACAAACAATACTAATTTGAGAAGTCTATTCCACTGTTTCATGGTACTCCCTCCTTATAGACTTATTGTATCATTTGGCTATTTTGGGACATGGTACTTAAGGCCGATTTCTATGGGACTTGAGGCTGAAAATAACAACGCAAAAAAGGAATTAAACAGCCTTCACTGTCTAATTCCTTCTTGGTTTATTGAACTATTTTATTTTTTGCTTTTAGCAAATACGAATGCGCCACCTGTTAAGAACACTGCTGATAGAATCAGATATAAAGTTCCCATTGAAGTACCTGTATTTGGTAATTCGTCTTCTCCTGCTGGCGCTGCTTGTGCAACGGGCGCTGGAGATGGATCTTTTGCATCTTTTGCTTCTTTGTCTGCTGCTTGTTCTGATTTAGCAGCAAGAGGTGTTGCTAACACACGTGACTCAGTTGCTTCGGCATTTGTTAAAACAGCTGTTGGTGCAGGAGCTTCTGTTGTTGCTACCGTTTCTGCAACTGTAGCTCGTACCTCTGCCTCAGGAGTTGGTGTTGGTAGTTCAGTTGTATCTAGAAGAGCTCTTCTTCTACGAACACGACTTCTTGGAGCTTCTGTTGTCGCTGCTGTTGTAGTTGTAGGTTCCTCTGTCACTGTTGTAGCTGTAGTCGTAGTTGGAGCCTCAGTCGTCGTAGTAGTTGTTGTAGGTGCCTCTGTTACTACAGGAGCAACTGTTGTTACAACTGGAGCTTCTGTCACTACAGGGGCAGATGTTGTTACTACTGGTGCCTCTGTTGCCACTGGTGCAAAAGTTGTTACTACTGGTGCTTCTGTTGTCGCTACTGTTGTAGTTGCCACTGTAGTTGTAGGTGCCTCTGTTGTTGTCGGTGCTTCCGTTGTCGTAGGCGCTACTGTAGTTGTAGGTGCCTCTGTTGTTGTCGGAGCTTCCGTTGTAGTTGTTGTAGTCGTCGTTGGCGCTTCTGTTGTTACAGGTTTAGCGCTTGGTTGCCATACGCGAACATAATCGATTTGCATGTCTGAACGACTTCCATCCTTATAGCTATCTTTGTAAGGAATCGCATCCGTATAGTTACGAGTACCGTTTTTCTCCCAGTCTTTCACAAATGAACCACCTACGATATGTGTTAATCGTAAAATAAATCCATTATCCTTATTGACGAATGGTGTGTTCTTTAGTAATTCACTATACTTAATAGTTTTTACAGCCTGTCCGTCATAGAAGAAAGTTACCTTATCTCCTTCTTTTAAGACTCCATATGTGTGGAAATCTGTTTGCGTATCCCCATTATTAGGAATTTTATACGGATGTTGTTCACTATACTGACCAGTCTTACCTGGTGTCGGTTCTGTATGAACATTTGCTTGAATGAATTTCGGATCATAGCCTTTAGACTCGAAGACATCAATCTCCCCACTCTTTGGAGATCCTCCGCCTTTTGTACCAGTCATCCAGAAGGAAGCCCATGAAGATTCACTAAATGGTAGCTTGATACGTGATTCGGCATAGAAGTCACCTACAAATTCAGTCAGGACTTTCCCGTGACGGTCACGTGTTTGAATCGCACCAGAGGTAAATGGTGCTTTATAAGTAATCATTTGGCCCGTCTTTGGATCTTTATAAGTATTCTCACGGTCTACCCATTCATTCTTTTTAGTAACTGGATTCCACTTCAATTGCTTCGGCGTATAGAGTGCCGTTAAATGAAGAATTCCATCTTTTAAAGAAACATTTGCTGGGTCGTCTGTGAAATGCATTTGCGTTCTTGCTTTAGGATCGAAACTTGAAAGAGAATAATCCCATTTTGTTCTGTCGAGTTTGTTCCCATCAAACTCATCAAACCATGTTAAATCATAGTTTGTTGGAATACCCGTTGGCAGTGTTACATTAGGAACCCTTCCTTCACCTGTTTCTGCATAGACTGTTGCGAATGGCGCTAACAAACTTGTGCTTAAGATCAGGCTTGCTCCTAATACTCTTGCTCCTGCAATCATACCTTTTTGTTTATTACGTACTTTTTGCATATTTGTTCTCCTATTTCTTCTTTAATTTTAAGAAAGGAAAAACTGAAATCCCTTTCCTACATTAGACATTATCTAAACTGGGTAAGAAAAATTCCTGACAGACTTATGAAATTAATCTATTAAAAGTATAGTTAAAATGCTAAATAAATATGATTTCGATTTAATTATAAAGAAAATATGGAGAGCAAAATTTCCTTTTATTTACAGAATGCCCTTCTTTTTGGTCGCAAAAACATTGATAGAACGCTAAAAAAAGAGGTTAACTAGAATTAGTCTAATTCACCTCTCTAATAGTTCTACTTTTTGAACACAATTTGAAAAAAACTGAGCCGAATTTCTTCGACTCAGTTAAATTTTTATTATTCTGCTTCAGGAACTAATGCTTCTGGGAAGTGTTCACGCACAATTGCTGCACAACGATTACATAAAGTCGGAGCATCTTCTAATGTTCCTACTTCAATCTTCACAGCACGGCAACGTTCACATGTTTCACCTTTGGCATGTTCAACAACGACTTTCACGCCTTCGCCTTCAACTGCATTTGCAGGAGCTTCAACGCCTTCTTCAGCCACTTCTAATTCACTGACGATGAATAATTGAGCTACATTTGTGTTTAAGCCTTCTAATAAAGTACGAACTTCATTAGATGGATATAGCGTTACTTTTGCTTCGAAGTTCTTACCGATTAATTTCTCGTTACGAGCTTCTTCTAAAGCTTTCAAAGCAGTGTTACGAACTTTAAAGAATTCAGCCCATTGTGCTAATACTTGTTCTGTATTTTCGTAGCTTTCTACTGTTGGGAATTCGGCTAATTGAACATAAGCTTCTTCTTCCTTCAAGTATTTCCAAACTTCTTCACTCGTGTGAACTAAGATTGGGCTTAGTAATTTCGTTAATTTCACTAGGATATCGTAAATAACTGTTTGCATTGCACGACGTTCGTAGTTATCTTCATATTCGATATACACAACGTCTTTTGCAAAGTCTAAGTAGAATTGTGATAAATCAACGGTACAGAAGTTCATCACTGTTTGGTAAATTGTTGAGAATTCGTAGTTTTCATACGCTTCTTCAATTGTCTTCACGATATCGTTGAAACGAATCATCATGTATTGGTCCACACTACGTAGGTCTTTAAACGCTACAGCATGTTTAGATGGTTCGAAGTCTGTAGTGTTCGCTAACATAAAGCGCATTGTGTTACGGATCTTACGGTATGCTTCAGATACTTGGTTTAAGATTTCAGTACTGATACGTACGTCTGATTCGTAGTCCACAGATGATACCCATAGACGGATAATGTCTGCCCCTTTTGTTTGCATTTCTTTTGCAGGTGAGATGACATTTCCTAGAGATTTACTCATCTTCTTGCCTTCCCCGTCCATTACGAATCCTTGAGAAAGAACTGCTTTATATGGAGCTTGTTTATGAACCGCTACACTTGTTGTTAAACTTGAGTTGAACCATCCACGGTATTGGTCTGATCCTTCTAAGTATAAATCAGCTGGGAATGTTAATTCTGGGCGAATGCTTAATACACCAGCATGTGAGCTACCTGAGTCGAACCATACGTCCATGATGTCCATTTCTTTTGTAAATGTACCATTTGGACTGCTTGGATGTGTAAATCCTTCTGGTAATAACTCTTTTGCTTCGCGTTCGAACCATACGTCAGAACCGAATTCTTCGACTAATTTTGCAACGTGTTCTGTTGTTTCTGGAGTGATGATTGGTTCTCCGTTTTCAGCGTAGAATACAGGAAGTGGAACACCCCATACACGTTGACGAGAGATGACCCAGTCGCCACGGTCACGAACCATGTTGTAAATACGTACTTGACCTGATGGGTGGTACCATTTCACATCATTTTCAATCACATCTAAAATATCTTGACGGAAAGCATCGATTGACGCAAACCATTGTGGAGTTGCACGGAAGATAACTGGTTTCTTCGTTCTCCAGTCATGTGGGTAACTATGCACGAAATAGCTTAATTTAAGTAATGAACCATTTTCAGCTAACATGTCTGTAATGACTTTGTTTGCTTTAGCATAGAACATTCCTTCAAAACCAGGAGCTTCTGCAGTGTAATGACCTTGGTTATCCACTGGTGATAATACATCTAAGTTGTATTTACGTGAATAGTAGAAGTCGTCTTCCCCGTGTCCAGGAGCTGAGTGAACTAAACCAGTACCCGCATCAAGCGTTACGTAGTCCCCTAGCATCACTAGTGATTCACGTTCGTAGAATGGATGCCATGCTGTTGCATATTCCAATTCAGTTCCACGGAATTCTTTTACTACTTCCACTGATTCCCAACCAAGAGTTTCAGCAAGTGAGTTCACTAATTCTTTGGCTACTACAAAAGTACCTTTGTCTGTTTTCACTTCTGCATATTCATAGTCAGGATGTACGAAGATTCCTAAGTTTGCTGGAAGTGTCCAAGGAGTTGTTGTCCAAATAACGAATGACGCATCATCAGATACAATACCTTTTCCGTCTTTGACTTTGAACGCCACATAGATTGATGGGCTTTCTACGTCTTTATATTCGATTTCAGCTTCCGCAAGTGAAGATTCACTTGATGGAGACCAGTAAATTGGTTTTAATCCTTTGTAAATATAGCCATTTTCAGCCATTTTACCGAATACACGAATCTGTTCTGCTTCGAATTCTGGTTGAAGAGTTAAGTATGGTTTATCCCATGTACCTGTAACCCCTAAACGTTTGAATTCAGCACGTTGGTTGTCCACTTGACGTAATGCGTATTCCGCACATAATTTACGGAATTCAGCGATTGATAATTTCTTACGGTCAACCCCTTCAGCGTTTGCTAAAGCTTGTTCGATTGGAAGTCCGTGTGTATCCCATCCTGGTACGAATGGTGCACGGAATCCGCTCATTGATTTACTACGAACGATAAAGTCCTTAGAAATCTTGTTTAAGGCATGTCCCATGTGAACCGCACCATTGGCATATGGTGGGCCATCATGAAGCACGAATGTTGGTTTTCCTTCATTCTTTTTCTGACGTTGTCCATAAACGTCTGCTTCTTCCCATTCTTTTTGGTAATCCACTTCTTTTGTTGGTAAGTTCCCACGCATTGGGAATTCTGTTTTCCCAATTTGCAATGTTTCCTTCATCTTCATTGAATTTCCTCCTTTGTTTGACTGTTTTTTTCATCTTTTGACCGTTGAGCATAAAAAAAGCCCCTGCCAAATTGCAGGGGCGAAATCATTTCCGCGGTACCACCCAAATTTACAAACAATTTTTTGTTTGCCTTGGTAAATTGTTAACGCCATTTAAGCGACTCTTCTTAATCTAACGTGTATTTCAGAAAAGTTTCTAAGAGATGATTCTTGCTATAAACAGGGACTGCCAATCTTCCACCAATAATCGGCTCTCTAAAAGTGTATTTACACAAGTTGTTCTCTTCATCGAATAGATAAATTTTACGCTATTTGAAACGATTTTGCAAGATTTTCCATCTACAAAAAGAGAAAACCGGCTCACATTGTGAACCGGTTTGAGGGCAGACTATTTTTTCAAATGTTTTGGACCGGTTAGGAGTGTCCTCTCATCTGATTTTTTTCGTTCTTTCCTAGTCTCTTTTACCTTTTTTAGGAATGGCTAGGCCTAATCCACCAAGAGCTGCAAGAATTCCTCCAATGATTCCTGGAGTTACATCTTCTACCCCTGTATTTGGTAATGTTTCTTTTGCTTCACCTGCTGCAGGCGCTGGAGCTGGTTTATTTTCTCCTTGTGCTGCACTTGGAGCTGCTGCTACTTGTGTAGTAGGTGCTGCTGGAGTTGCAGGTGTTGTTGGTGTTGCAGGTGTTGCTGGAGTAGTTGGAGTTACTGGTGTTTCACTAGCAACAACTTTGAATGTAACTGCGTATAAACTGAAGTGTTTAACGTTAAGTGTAACGACTTTGTTTTCTCCGTTAGAGAATTCAACTTTTTCTTTCACTTCTTTTGTATCGCTTGTTACGAAGAATGCACCATCTACTTCTTTATCAACTGGGAATGTTACTTTGGCATCCCCTTCAACACGAACTGCTTTACCATCTTTGTCGACGAAAGTAATTTCATAACCTTGATATTCTTTTCCTTCAAGACCTTTAATTGTTTCATCCACTTTTTCAACTTTAAGCATCTTGATGTTCTTATCAAGAAGTTTAGTTGGTACTTCAACGACTACTGGAGTATCTCCGTTTTCGTCTTCAAATCTCGCAATACCTTTTTCCTTATCAACCGTTACCTTCACACCATCTGTTTCGTATAGAGGTAATTCTACAGCTGGTTGGTCTGGTGTTGGTTTTTCTGGATCTGGAGTTGGCTTCTCTGGATCTGGAGTTGGTTTCTCTGGATCTGGAGTTGGTTTCTCTGGATCTGGAGTTGGTTTCTCTGGATCTGGAGTTGGTTTCTCTGGATCTGGAGTTGGCTTCTCTGGATCTGGAGTTGGTTTCTCTGGATCTGGAGTTGGCTTCTCTGGATCTGGAGTTGGCTTCTCTGGATCTGGAGTTGGCTTCTCTGGATCTGGAGTTGGCTCTGGGTTCGGAGTTGGCTCTGGGTTCGGAGTTGGCTCTGGATTTGGAG
>ERZ1699239.265-NODE-265-length-14653-cov-3.967300_pt1 | contig 14653 bp, 6 predicted proteins | sample MGYA00581536_ERZ1699239 | MGnify/ENA primary metagenome ERZ1699239 (study PRJEB42319, sample SAMD00040333) | human oral metagenome | material: saliva | host: Homo sapiens | study: EMG produced TPA metagenomics assembly of PRJDB4115 data set (Metgenomic analysis of...
CGGTCGCGCCCCGGCGGGACGCGGACCGGGGTCCCGATAACGTATCCTCCCCTCCATTGCCCCGCCAATCTGCCGAATGCTGCTTGAAGAAACCACCGGCCACGATCTCGGAGAGGGCCTGCGAGCTCAGCTCATAGGTGGCCGGGACACCGGAGAGGTTATGGAGCGTGACGTCGAAATGCCACCCCTTCGTACCATCCCCCAGGTCCGCCTTGGGCCGGGACTGCTCGGGCGCACCGACCACGGTCGGGTACACGGACGAGGTCGTGGCCGCCAAGGCATCCACCAATCCCGCGCCCTGCTTACGCGGGGAGTACAACGCGCCCGTCGTCTGAGCCACGTCGGTCAGCGGATGAGCGGTGCCCATGATGAGGTTCTGAACCACATCGGCCTTCTGACGCGCACTCATCGACGCAAACAACGGATCAGACTGGACACGCTGCAGGACGATCGTGCTGACACCCGCCATCTGAGGGGACGCCATGGAGGTTCCTGACATCAACTCGTAGGTGCCACCCGGGACCGCGGAGTAGATGTTGCCACCGGGCGCCGCGATCTCGGGCTTGAGGCGCAGGGCTGGGGACACGCCCCACGACGAAAACTCCGACATTGAGTACTGTGCGCTCGGCGCGATCGTCATGCCCTCAACAAGTGTCAGGCGACGATCCGCTGCCGCCAGCATCGCCTGTCCATCAGCCTGCGTAATGAACGCGGCGGGCACGCTGCCCGTCGTCAGGGACATCACTAACAGCGAGTCGCCCGGAAGGTTGTTATAGATGAGAACGCCAGCAGGCTTGAGCGGGGCGACGTTGTCGATTTTGTCGCTAAAGTTCAGCTCTCCGCGCGACATCAACACGAACTTTCCCGCCAGCCCCTCCGGGTACTTCGCACCGAGGGCTGCGGCATCCTCTTTAGTACCCAGTCCGCCATCCACGTACTCGTAGGTGCCGGCGGGCAGATCGGTGATCTCAGGGATCTTGATGCCATCATCTCCGCGCGCACGCTGATAGGCGATATCTTTCCCGGCCGCTTGAAACCCGTTGTGGCGCAAACTGTTGTCGACGGAAGCGACGGCCACCACCGAGGCGTACGAGGCGGGTTCAGAGAGGACGGAGGAGTCGGGGTCGGAGGCGAAGGGAAGGTCCTTGCCGGACAGATTGCCGCGCCCAGCAGAGGAATCATTGCCTGCTGCCACATTGACGGTGATACCCGCATCCTGCAGTTTCTTGTACACGGTCGCATACACCGAGTCGGCCTCGTTATCCATGCCACCCGACCAGCCGAGCGACAGGTTGATCACGTCGGGATGCAGGACCACCATGTCATCGAGGGCCGCCAACAACACAGAATCCGAGACTCCTTCACTACCGTCTCGCGAAACCTTCGCAACGATGATCTGAGCCTGTGGGGCGACTCCGACGATCTGGTCAGCGTTGCCCGCGGCGATACCGGCGACGTGCGTGCCGTGGGAGCCCGACGGGGAAACATCCGAATCATTGTCGGCGTAGTCGTAGGCGAAGGGGAACTTCTCATTCAGGTAGACCCCGGCTGCGCCCTCACCCAGCTGAGGTGCCAGCGCGGCGACATCCTCGGCAGTCATTGCCGGCTTGCCTGTGAGCGCGCCCGCGAATGCCGGATGGGAGGTATCGACGCCCGAATCAATGATGGCGATGACCTTACCCTCACCCTTCTGGGATACCTGGTCGACGTGCATCATCAGCTGGGCGTTGAGGTTGTCCGGGTTCTGGCCGGGCAGGCGCGAAGCAGCAAAACCGCCCTCGGAATCCACTGCCTCATTCTCGCTGAAGCTGGCCTCACGCTCGACGAACGCGCACTTGACGCCGCTCACCGCACGGATCGCATCAAGGGAGCCGGCGGGCACGTTCAGAGCGAAGCCCGAGAAGGCATTCGCGTACTCGCGCTCCACCTGGGCGGAGGTGCCGGGGAACGTGCCGGCCACGGCCTCGTTAATGGAGGACAGTGCGACATCGCGCTCCACCCCATCCTGAAGCTGGACGACAATTCCGATGATCGCCGAGGGATCCTCTCCCCCGTCATTCGAGTCTGGCACTGTCATCTCGCCGCTCTTCGATGTCAGCGCAGTATCAACATCGCCCACGAGCGACGATGAGGCCGCAGCATCGGGCGCGGGTTGGGCGGGGGTGGAAGTCGGAGGCACTGCGAGGGACGCCGGCCCCGTCACCGCTAGCGCGCAGGAACCCACGAGGGCAAGAAACGCCGTTGTTGTCTTCATTGTCATGTGTGTTACTCCAATGTATCGATAGCCGAGCGCAGGCGACTCGACAAACGAGGCCCGAGCCGCATGCGGGACAGCGTCCCGGGCCTCGTCGACGTCGCCTGATGAGCTCAGTTCATCCGACCCACGCGCCGCTGTCGCCAAAGACGTAGGTACGTCCGTTGATCACGTGCGTGCCCGTGAACATCGCACCGTCGGGTCCCAGGTAGTACCAGGAGCCACCGTCCTTCACCCACCCGGTGGCCATCTTGCCCGAGGCGCTCAGGTAGTACCAGATGCCAGCGTCGTTGACCCAGCCGGTGGCCATCGCGCCAGAGCCCGTCAGGTAGTACCAGGAGCCGCCATCGGCAAGCCATCCGGTACGCATCACCTTTGTCTCAGGATCGAGGTAGTACCAGTAGGGACCGCCGTAGACGCTATCGAGCACCCAGCCGCTCACCGGGGAGCCCTCGGAATCCATGTACATCCAGCCAACATTGTCGCGCTTGACGAAACCGGTCATCATGTACCCAGCGGGCCCAAACTGGTAGTCGCGGCCGTTGATGGTGAACCAGCCGCCCTGGAGGTAGTCCCTGCCGTTGGCGCACTGGTACCACCAGCCGCCCGAGTCCTTGATCCAACGCCCACCCGCGGTATCCGTGCACGAGCCTGTCGCACTGTGAGTACCGATGGGCAGCTCGAGGTTCACCGGCTCGGAGGGGTTCAGACCGTAGTCCCACGCGAGCAGGTAGGGGTTGTCGATGACTCCGCCGACGCCACCCTGGTCGCTCCACGCCCGCCTGATCTCCAGCAACGGGATCTCGACGTGGTACATGTACCGACCGTCGGGGCCGACGCTACCCTCACTCTCGGTGAAGACGTGGCGGTAGAACCACAGGCCGTCGGCCGGGTCATGCAGGTCGATCGCCGCCAGCGGAGAGTCGTCGGTGACGTCGAAGGACAGGACCATATCAGGCCCATCTCCGCCATAAGTCAGTCCAGAGATGACCGGCGCCGTCGTGTCGAGGCGGAATTGATAGGAGATCGACTGCTCGGCGCGCGACGGGCCGTCGTTGGATGCGGCAATCCGCAGCGTGTAGGCACCGTCGGGCATGTGCGCGAACTTCTCAGCGTTCGCATCGAAGGTCGTGGACTCGTGGTAGGCCTCGACCCAGGTGTTCTCCTCGGTGCTCGTCAGGTAGACGGACTTCCAGTTCCGGTGGTTGGTCACGGAGGCGACCTCGCTGCCCTGGTAGGTGTAGGTGCTGGTCAGCGAGTGGACGCTGCGCAGCGTGCCCGTGCGGGGTTCGAGGATCGTCGGCGCGCCCGAGGCCGTGGACCTGGAGATCACGTAGCGCTTCGGGTTGGGGTTTCCGGTGCGGTCGGCCGCCTTGACGAGGGGGTTATAGCCGAGGGAGTCCCCGGTCTTGCCGTTCACGACGGCCGAGGCCCGGGTGTGCGCTCCGCCGTCCGAGGCGAGGGCGTCGAAGATGGGGGCCTTGCCCCAGTCGCCGTAGAAACCCAGGTAGGGCACAGCCAGATCCGGCTGCCCCTCGGTCTTCGACGCAAAGCGCACGAAACCGTCGAGGAACGTCCCGTTGGGCGCATTGTCCGCAACGTAGGACGCAAACTCGCTGCCAGGCGTGACGTCAATACCGACGGTGGCCTCGCCGCTCGCGGGGACCGTCACCGTCGCACCCTCGGCGGACGCGGACGCGGCGCCCGAGTACGTGATCTCCACGCCACGGCCTCGCCAATCGGCGGAATGCTGCGTAAAGAAGCCACCGTCCACGATCTCCGACAGCGCCTGCGAGCTCAACTCATAGGTGGCCGGAACACCCGAAAGGTTGTGGAGCGTGACGTCGAAATGCCACCCCTTCGTACCATCCCCCAGGTCCGCCTTGGGCCGGGACTGCTCAGGCGCACCCACAACGGTCGGGTACACGGACGAGGTCGTGGCCGCCAAGGCATCCACCAGTCCCGCGCCCTGCTTACGAGGCGAGTACAACGCACCCGTCGTCTGAGCCGCGTCGGTGAGCGGACGGGCCGTGCCCATGATGAGGTTCTGAACCACATCGGCCTTCTGACGCGCACTCATCGACGCAAACAACGGATCAGACTGAACCCGCTGCAAGACAATCGTGCTGACGCCCGCCATCTGCGGAGTGGCCATCGACGTGCCGGAGGACTGCTCGTACGCTCCGTCCGGTATCGACGAGAAAACCTCGCCACCGGGCGCCGCGATCTCGGGCTTAAGGCGCAGGTCCGGGGACACGCCCCACGCGGAGAATTCCGACGCCTCGTACACGGTGGACTGCGGCAGAACCTGGCCCTCGGCGATCGAGAGCTTGTGCTCGGGGGCGTCCAGCATGGCCTGGCCGTCGGCCTGAGAGATGAACGCGGCGGGCATGTCCTGCGTCGTCAGATTCATGGCGATGAGGGATCCGACCGACACGTTGTTGTAGACGACGATTCCGGCGGGCTTGAGGTCGTAGAGGTTCTCGACCTTCTTCTGGTAGGTCATCTTGCCGCGGGAGACGAGCGCGATCTTGCCGGCGAGGCCGTCCGGGTACTTCGCCTTGAGGGCGGCGGCGTCCTCCTCGGAGGCGAACCCGGCGTCGACGTACTCGTAGGTGCCGGCGGGCAGGTCGGAGAAGAAGGCGACCTTCTCGCCGTTGAGGCCGCGAGCGCGCTGATATCCGATGTCTTTCCCATTGACGGTGAAGGCGTTGCGAAGCAGGGCGTTTTCGACCGAGGCGACGGCAACAACCGAGGAATACGTAGCCGGCTCGTCCATGACCGAGGAGTCGGGATCCGAGGCGTAGGGCAGGCCCTTGCCGGAGTTGTTGCCGTACCCGGTGGAGAAGGCGTTGCCCGAGGCCGCGTTGACGGTGATGCCCGCTTCCTGCAGCTTCTTGTACACGGTCGCGTACACCGAGTCGGCCTCGTTATCCATGCCGGCCGTCCAGCCGAGCGACAGGTTAATGACGTCGGGATGCAGGACGAGCATGTCGTCGAGGGAGGCGAGCAACGCGGAGTCCAGCAGCGCGTCATCCTCGCTGCGCGTCACCTTCGCGACGATCACCTGGGTGTTCGGAGCGGTGCCGACGATCTTGTCGGCGTTACCTGCGGCGATGCCGGCGACATGCGTCCCGTGGGAAGCATATGGGGTCTTCGCCGGCGACGCGTCGTTGTCGCCGTCCGCGTAGTCGTAGGCGAAGGGGAACTTCTGCGAGACGTAGACGCCGGTCTTGCCCTCACCCAGCTGCGAGGTCATCGCGGCGACCTTCTGCGGGGTGAGCGGGGGCGTTCCCGCGAGTTCGCCAGTAAAAGCCGGATGCGCCATGTCGACGCCCGTGTCGATGACGGCGATGACCTTTCCTTCGCCCTTCTGGGCGACCTGGTCGATATGCATCATGAGATGGGCGCTCAGGTTAGCGGGGTCCTGCCCGCCGGTCTGCGAGGACTCGATGCCACCCTCGGCATCGGGCGTGGCCACATCACTGACGCGCCCCTCGCGCTCAAGGAACGCGGCACGCACGCCCGGGGCACGGCGGATTGCGTCGAGCGCACCGACGGGTGCCTTGAGGGCGAAGCCCGACATGACGTTGCCGTACTCGTGCTCCACCTGGGCCTGCGTTCCCGGGTAGAGGGCGGACACGGCCTCGTTGATCTCACTGATTGCACCCTCGCGGGACGCGCCATCCTCGAGCTGGACGATGACGCCGACGACGCGCGCCGGGTCCGCCTCTGTACCGGTCGAGGAGGGCACAGACTGCCCGCTCTTCGAGGTCAGCGCCGTGTCGATGTCGCCCACGGGCAGGGCCGCTGCGCCATCACTGACGGCGGAGGGGCCCGGGGGCAGGGGCGAGGCCAGGGTGGCCGGCCCGGTGACCGCGAGCGCGCACGCGCCGACGAAGGCGAGGAGGGCAGCCGGTTTCTTCGTTGACATAAGCCTTCTCCGATATGTTGGGGGACGGAGTGCCAGTGGCACCCGGTACGTCGGTGTACCAGCCGTCTCCTTACAACATACCTCACGTGATCCCCCTGACAATCACGGTATTGCTTACTGATATGTGAAGCGGGGCTGAAGTGTCTAACACGACCGGGCCCGGGAGCGCGTTGCTGCGCTCCCGGACCCGGAGTATTGCCTGGCGGTAGGCGGATATCAGATCACGGCATCCACATACCCGAGGCGTCGAAGTTGTACATACGACCGTTGATCATCTGCGTGCCGGTCACCATTGCTCCCGAGGGAGACAGGTAGTACCAGGCGCCACCCAGGTTGAGCCAGCCGGTGGCCATCGCGCCAGAGCCATGCAGGTAGTACCAGACACCGTCGACCATGACCCAGCCGGTACGCATCAGGCCGTTGTCGCCCAGGTAGTACCAGGTGCCGCGGACCATCTGCCAGCCGGTGAGCTGAGCGCCAGAGGCGTCGTGGTAGTACCAGGCGCCGCCGTCCATGACCCAGCCGGTGCGCATGTAGCCACGTCCATCGAAGCGGTAGGTGTGTCCGTCGATCATCATGGAGGTGTTCGTCGGGTAGCTGCCATCAGCGTTGCGGTACCACCAGCCGACCGAGTCCATCACCCAGGCGCCCATCGGGGCGGGCGCAGGCTGCGGATCGGGGGCAGGCTGCGGGTTGGGAGCGGGCTGCGGGTCCGGCGCAGGCTGCGGATCAGGCGCGGGCTGGGGGTCAGGAGCAGGCTGCGGGTCCGGCGCAGGCTGCGGATCAGGCGCAGGCTGGGGATCCGGCTGAGGCTGAGGATCCGGAGCAGGCTGCGGGTCCGGCGCAGGCTGAGGATCCGGCGCAGGCTGCGGATCAGGCGCAGGCTGGGGATCCGGCTGAGGCTGAGGATCCGGAGCAGGCTGCGGGTCAGGTGCGGGCTGCGGATCGACCCACGGGGCGGGTGCCTTCGCGTCCTGCTTCACGGACTTCACAACGGCGATCGTCGTCGCCGTTGCGGAGGTCCCATCGGGCAGGGTGGCGGTCAGGTTGACCTGATCCCAATCAACAACGTTGCTACCGGTGATCGTCGCGCTCTTGCCATCCTCGGCCACCTTCAGGATGACCGCGCCACCGTACTCCAGGCTCCAGGACAGGGTGGCATCCTTGAACTTCTTGGGAAGCAACGGCTTGAGGGTAACAGTCTCACCCTCCTCCATGTCCACGCGGAGGTGATTGAGCGCAATCTCGTCCTTGTCCAGCTCGCTGACGCAGACCTGGACGCTGGCCATCACCGGGTCGAAGACCATCGGATCCATGTAGTCGGCGACAGCCCTAACATCCGAGCAGCCTTCCTTCTGGGCAGTCACGAGGCCCGACTTCTCATCGACGTTGAGGACGTCAATGTCGTCGCCGGACCAATTGACCTTCGTCATGTTGGCATTCTCCGGCATGTGCGTGACGCCAATGTTGGTCTGCTGGCCAACGTACAGATCGAGTTTTCCTGACTCGATACCGAAGTCGAGGGAAGTCATCGCGACCGGTTCGATGGCAACGGCCGCGCGCTTGGACGGCATGCCGTCACTGCCCCACGCGACGAGCTTGACCGTCGCGGGGAGCGCCTCGGTGTGGCCGGCCTTGGCCCAGGCGGCCTGGATATCGGAGAATGTGATGGTGAACGTGTAGTGGTGAATACCGTCAGCCGTGACATTGCCGGGGAAGTCGACGACGCGGCGATAGAAGATCGCGTCGGACGCCGGATCGCGCAGGTCGATGCTGGACAGGCCGGGATTGTCGACGACGGAGAAGGTGACCTGACCACCAATACCTTCACTGGTGGTGGCGAGGTCGGAGATCACCGGACCATCCGCGTCGGGCGCGGGGGTTGCTGCCAGGGTGGGAGCGCCGAAGGCGACGCCGGACGCTGCCATTGCGCCGGTCGCCAGGGCTGCTATCCACGCCCTGTGAAATGTGTATGACATGCTCACTCCAATGTTGATTCAGGCGAGCTATACCGCACGGTTAGGTTATGTGCTCGCAATTCGCACAATACTGCGCAACCAGATACCTAGCAATGCATTACTCACTTACCATCACATAGATACAAGAGCATTTGAGGGAAAACAAGGCGTCCTGAGAGTTCTTTTTCTTGAGATTTACACGCGGACCCTGACCACTGCACATATGTTCCGCGACAAAAGTACAGATGCTCACTGAGAACACTCTTAAAAGACCGAACTTTCAGACGATACAGAATTCATTCGACACGGTAACTACCGTAGCGAACTAGCACAAACAGCTACATAACAGGCCCGTGACCTTGACACACATGTCACGGAACGCCCCAGGCGCCCTACTGGCGGTCCGACAGCTCCAGGTTCGCACGCACAACAATGCCGATGCGCTCGACCATGTCATCGTCCACCCACGCCCCATCCAGGCCGGCCAGGCGCGGGTGGGTCGGGGCCTCGTCGAAGAGCAGATCAAAACCGAGGATCGCCCGCCACAGGGGGATCAGCTCCTCGTTGTAGGTATGGCCGTGTCCGCCGGGGGCGGTGCCCGCGACGGGCAGGTCGGCGAGCACCTGAATGAAGGTGACGAAGCGCGTGAACTCGACGAAGGGAGAGACGTCGCGGCCAGCGCGCTCACGCAGCCAATCCGGCTGGGTCCACAGGAGCTTGCGGTTCCACCACACGACCGGGTCCGAGGGATGCTGGGCGTAGACGAGGCGCGGGAATCCCCACGGGCCGAGCTCGCGCCCGTAGAGGTCGGTACGCAGGTCGGAGGGCTCGTTGACGAAGCGCACGCGCCGACCGTTGTAGACGACGGGTGCCACCTCGGGGCTGCCCTTGTGGCGGGCGGCCGTCAGCTCCACATGCATCGGAGTAAAGGCGGGCGTGCCCACCCACAGGGCGCCGTCCACCTGGGAGAGCACGTCCTCGACCGAGGAGAAGACCGACTGGGAGGCGAAGGCTCCCAGGGACTCACCGCAGACGAAGAGCGCGGGTCGGTCGGCCTCGTCCATCGTGTCGAGCTCAGCGCGCACGGCGCGGAAGAGCGCGGCCGAGGCCTCCTGCGCCGGCTCGAGGCCGGTCAGCCAGTTGAGGGCCGAGGGCACGTAGGAGTACTGCAGCGAGGCGGTCGCGCAGTTGCCGCGCGTGAGGAACTCGAGGGGCTGGACCTGCCACTCGTCGACCCAGCCCGAACCGGTCGAGGCGGCGATGAGGATGACGGCACGGTCGAAGGCGCCCGTGCGGCGCAGCTCAGCGACCACCGTCGCCGCTGCCTGCTCGATGCCAGCCCCACCCGTAGGCATGCCGGAATAGACGCGGATCGGCTCCATTGCCTCGCCGCCGGTCACCTGCGCGATGTCCAGGCGCGAGGGGCCACGCCCCAGAAACACGCGCCCCTGACCGCCCACCGACTCCCAGGTGACGGGCGAGGCCGGGGAGGCGGAGCGCTCGGGGACAAAAGGCTTGTAAATGCCGCGCGCGGTGCGCGTGTTCATGCGCTCGGCGTGATGGCGGAAGAAGCCGATACCGCCGCGCAGGATCACGTTCGATGTCAGGAAGAAGACGATGACAACCAGGATCGCGACGCCCACGAGGATAGCCGCCAGGTGCGGCATGTAGCCGTCGAGCATCGCGACGAGCATGCGACCGAGGCTATTCAGGGCTGCCACGATCGTGATCAGCGTCCACGCAATGACGACGGTACCCGCGGTTCCCAGCAGGTATTCACCGAAGGTCTCGCCCGGCATGTTCACGAGCCTGGCGGCGACGCGGGCCCGGCGGTAGGACTGGATGACCGCGTAGAGCCACCAGATCGCGAAGAGGGCGGCAATGCAGACGCGGAAGCCAATTTCGACGGGTTCTGAAGCCCGGATGGTCAGGCCGGTCATGGCGATGACACGGGCACCCACGTTCTGGACGATGACGCCGGCGACGTAGCCGCAGGAGACGAGGACACCCGAGGCAACCGCGTGCCACGCCCAGGAGCGCGCCATCAGCGACGGCGCCACGCTCACCGCATACATGGCGAGCGCCGCGATCACACCGAGGAACGACACACCCATGGCCCCCATTGTGCCAGGCACAGCCTGCCCGTTCAGGAGAGGAACGAGGCCCGGACCGCCAGGCGCATGAGACCGACGGTCGCTGTCGCCCCGCTCACGCCCCAGCGCGAAACGACAACCGCACCTGCAACACATACACCCGACTATCGACGAACAAACAACACTCTCCATCCGCGCGACACGGGTTTGCTTGACAGGCGGTCAGTGGATTTGTAGGTTGAGAGCATGAGCGCGGATGTAGGTTTTACTCCTGGGAAGCTGGTTGAGGCTGCCCAGGGTATCGAAGATAACGCTGAGCCTTTTTCTCAGGCGGTGTCGACGATCGGCGAGGATGTGACGTCTGCGTCGGAGGGGATTAATGGCCCGTTTATGGAGCCGTTGGGTAATGCGCTGACTAAATGGGGCGATTCCCTGAGTGTGTTGTTTGATGATTTAGGTCGTTTGGCCGAGGCCCTGGTAGACGTCGAGCGGTCGTTTGGCACGGCCGAAGAAGAGATTATTCAGTCGTTGGTCCAGGCGGGTTCCGGGTCGGAGTCGGGCGGGGATTCGTCGGGCGGCAGCTTGTACAACGAGCTGAAGCAGCTGTCCCAGTCGGAATCGTGACGGAGGTTTGAGTAATGAGTAGCGATTCGATGCTGGTCTTTAAAGAGGCCAGTGCCACTGAGATGGCTCAGGCCTTCCGTAAGAGGGTCCCCGTGGTCAAGGAGTTCATTCCCGATGTGGCCGCTGATATTAAGGCTACTGTGGGCGATTGGACGGGTGAGTCTCGTCAGGCGTGCGACGCTGCGCTCAAGCGTATGGAGGAGCGCGGCGAGGAATTGGCGGATTTGTTGACGGCGGCAGCTGATGCGATGGACAAGATCCTGGCGGAGGGTCAGCATGCCGAGTCTAAAGCGTTTGCGTGCATCGACAGTTAAGGATTGTGACTCGTGAGTGATTTTAAGGTCGATTTGGAGGCCATGTCCTCGTTCGTGGAATCGTTGTCGTCCTTCGAGGAGAAGGCCAAGGAGTACGACGTGGAGGACTGGGTTCCCAACTCGGGGATGCTGGAGCATCCTGAGGTGTGGGATCGCACGAACGCGTTCCAGGACACGTGGGAAAAGGGTACCAACGACTTGCGTGAAGAGATTAAGGCTGCCTCCAGTGCGGTCAGTGGTGCTCTGGGTGCTTATAGCGAGTACATGGAGAAGGCTAAAGAGTATATGACGACAGTTCAGACGGCTGCTGAGGCGCTGAGCCAGTCTCCCGTCGTTGGTTCGGGAGCGTGATCTGACGTGGGTGTTGTTGCGCATGGTGCACCGGTTTTTAAGATCGGTGGAGATCCTGGTGGTATTTCGACGCGCGCCGCGGTGATGATGGATCGCGCCAATGAGTTCCGCGATATTCATTCCGGCTTGTCTTCCCTCAAAGCTGATGGGTGGGAAGGTCGCGCAGCGGATCATTTCCGCTCGAAGTTCGATGTGCAGGTCAAGGGCTGGGTGGACGCCCAGGAGGCGTTCTCTGAAGCGTCTGAGGCCTATAACTCGTACGCGTCGACACTGGCGTCGGCGCAGAGCCAGTGTGATGGGATTCGTTCGCGTTGGAAGGCTGGCCGCGACGCGGTCCAGCAGGCGCAGAACAATCAGGCTGATGCGCGCAGCCAGGCCGCCGCAGATGGCGGCTCTCCCGTGTTTGATGCCTCCTGTGATGAGGGTCCGGGCCGCTCGGCCATGGCGGCCGCGGTCGCTGATTTCCAGACGCTGGTCGATCAGGTCAACGAGGCCGGCGACCTGCTGATTACCGCATTGAATGCTGGTATTTCAAAGCTGCCCGAGCGCACGTGGTGGGATTCGGCCAAGCGCACGGTCGGCTCGATCCTGGGCGGCGCCTACGAGGCCGTCGTCGAACTGGTGAAGCTGGTGTGGAAGCTGGGCGGCCAGGAGTTCATCTGGGACTTCGGCCGTATGCTCATGGGCGACATGACCCTGGACGAGTTCACAATTAAGCACGTCGAGATGCCCATCGAGACGGTGACCACCATGGCGAAGGCGCTGTGGCAGGATCCCGTGGGCTTTATGACGGCTGTCGGCAAGTCGCTGATCGACTGGGATACGTGGACCGACGATCCGGCACGCGCCATTGGCCACCTCCTGCCCGACATTGCCATCGCACTTGCGACGATGGGTGGCAGCGCCGGCGTGTCCGCCGGCGAGAAGGCCCTGACCGGCGGAGCTCGCGCTCTTCGCATCGGCAAAGAGGTCTTCAAGGCGATCCTGCCTATTAGCCCCGACGACGTCCGCTCCCTGGCCAAGCTCGGCAAGAACCTGGTCGGCAAGCTGAGCGCCCGCGGCATCAATACGGCCGCTGACCTCGCGGATCTGGCAAACACCGCGCAGCGCCTAACTAAGGCCGCCGACCACGCCCACGACCTGGGTCACGCCGCCAACGGCATGGCTGATGCCCTGGACGGGGCCGCTGACGCCGGCCGCGCTGCCACGAGGGCTGGCTCGGCTATCGGGGACACGAGCCACGCCGCGCACGCAGCCGGCGGGGCCGCCGATGCTGCAGGTAGTGCCAGCCACGCCGCACACGCCGCTTCCGGTGGCGGTGGCATCGCCAGCAGCGCGAGCCATGCCGCAAACGGTGCCGGTAGCGCCAGCCACGCCGCTCACGCTGGCGGTAACGCCGCTGATGCTGCTGGTAGTGCCAGCCACGCCGCTCACGCTGGCGGTAACGCCGCTGATGCTGCTGGTAGTGCCAGCCACGCCGCTCACGCTGGCGGCAACGCCGCAGACGCTGCAGGCAACGCCAGCCACGCCTCGCACACCGCAGGCAACACAGCCGACGCTGCAGGCAACGCCAGCCACGCCTCGCACACCGCAGGCAACACAGCCGACGCCGCAGGCAACGCCAGCCACGCCTCGCACGGTGGCGGGGATGTCAAGGATTCGGCTCTTCCGCCCACGGATCCGGGCCACCGCTCCAACGGTGTGTCCAGTGCCGCTCAGCCCGACGCGACGCCTCATGCGTCCGCGGCTGGCGATGCCAGCACCGGCGGGCACGCGGCTCCCGCGAACACTGCCCCCAGCGCGTCTAACGGCGCTCACAACAACGCGTTCATGAATGCGGATACTGGTGGCGCCACCCACGGCGCTGGCAGCACTGCCAACGGCGCAACCGGAGCTCCTGCGACCGGCGCGGGCACGCATGGCGCTCCCGCGGCTGGCGCTCCTGCCACCGGCACCCACGGCGCCCCGGCAACCAGCGCTCCCGCGCCCGGCGCAGGTACGCATGGCGCTGGCACAACCGGCGCACCTGCAACTGGTGCGGGCACGCATGGCGCTCCCGCGACTGGCGCTCCCGCCACCGGCACCCACGGAGCTGGCACCACCGGCGCCCCCGCAACGGGCGCTCCTGCCACCGGTGCACCCGCAGCTGGCTCCCACGGTGCTGGCGCATCCGGTGCGCCTGCTGCCCCCGGAGCTCCCGCGAGCGGCTCGCATGGTGCTGCTTCTGGCCACGGTGCTGCTGGTGGCTCCCCCGCTGCTCCCGCGCGCAACAACGGCATGGGTGAGCACGTCGCTACGGGTGACCCCATTCCCCCGAGGAAGCCTACTGATCCGGACAAGCCGGCTACCGGCTCGGGTCGCGATTTCCAGTCCTCGACAAACAAGACCGATACGCACAGCGGCGGTAACCAGAAGAACTTGGATCATCTGGACTTCAAGCCCGGTGATTCGGACAAGGTTTCCAACGGTCAGTACCGTCCGGTCGAGACCGCAGGTGGTCCTCACCGCGGCGGCACCGACGGAGCTCCGAAGGGTGACAACTTCGAACCGCAACCCGCTGTTGCGGGCGGCGGGAAGCCTCCGCAGAAACCTGATTCTTCTTACCGTGTTGGCCCCGATCGTTCCCTGACACTTGACGAAGTTGGGTCTGAGGGTCGCTTTGCAGTTGGTGGGAAGTCGCAGAGGAATCCCAACAATTCGTGGGACTCCGATGGCTTGTCTACGAACCGGGACGATTACGATCTTTTCGGCGTTGAGAACAGGAAGGACTCTTCCTACCTGGATCACAGCTCGACCCACGCTAACGGTGAGACGCGCGGTGCCGATGAGCTTGTCGGTGCGGGCGTTGGTCGTAGCGAGTCCAGCGTGGGCGCTCAGGGATCCTACGAGCGCGCTGGTGCCTTCGGTGGCAGCGATCCGAGCCGTGTGAGCCACGGAGCGGACAGCTTCGGCGGCACCGCCGATTTCGGAGCGAATGCAGGACATGCGGGTCACGGCGCACACGGCGTCAGTAATTCCGCTGATGTCGGTGGCGGCGTAGGCGACGCGTCGCGTGGTACGCACGCTGCTGGCGCCCCCACGGGCCAGGGCGGTGGCCATGTTGGTGCTGATACTGGCACCCACGG
>ERZ1699239.268-NODE-268-length-14605-cov-3.949233_pt1 | contig 14605 bp, 16 predicted proteins | sample MGYA00581536_ERZ1699239 | MGnify/ENA primary metagenome ERZ1699239 (study PRJEB42319, sample SAMD00040333) | human oral metagenome | material: saliva | host: Homo sapiens | study: EMG produced TPA metagenomics assembly of PRJDB4115 data set (Metgenomic analysis of...
GAGGCTTGTGACGAGTCAAAAGCAATAAGGCTTGAACAAAGTGAAAGCCAGCGTCTTTAGGCGCTGGCTGGTAATATGGGCTTATAGCCCTTGATCAAACCACCCGTTAGACGGGTGGTTATGATTAATTGATGTGAGTTTTATATTGACTGAACATCTCGTCGATATCATCTTCAACCAAGTGATAGATTTTCCAGTCAAATTCAGTTCTAGCAACATCATCAACCAAGACTGTATAACAAAAATCCATATAATCTTCATAAAAATCAGAGATGAAGGGGAGGAGTGTGTCACTAATATCAGATGAATAGAGTTTTTCATCAAGATGTTTAAAGAGATAGTCTGTACCCGTAATCGTTTCGTTTTTGAGTTTTTGTGCATCTTCAAGGTTAAATCCATCGCTTTGGGAATTCAGAAAATCATGTTTTGCTAGCCAAGCTACGAAGACACTGAGATGAAAGGCAGCTCTTTTGCTAATCTCTAGCATATCTGATTTGCTTAGTTTTTCTGACGGGATATTATTTTCTTCACAATAGAATACAAGTGCATGATCGAAAAAATAATCTGTGCGGTCTATGGGAAAGTCTAATTGACTTTCTTCTCTCTTTGTCTCAGGCTGTTCAACTACAGTTGATTTTTTCTTAAAAAGGGACTTCAATTTTTTAAACACGTTTATACCTCATATAAAAATATCCCATTATTCAAATAATGGGATATGATTATTATTTCATCGTTGGGAACAACAAGACATCACGGATGGTTGTTGTGTCAGTGAGGAGCATGCAGAGACGGTCGATACCGATTCCGAGTCCACCTGTTGGCGGCATACCGTATTCAAGGGCTTCAACGTAGTCGTAGTCGATACCTGTTGCTTCGTCATCACCGAGTTCTTTAGCAGCAGCTTGTGCTTCGAAACGTGACAATTGATCGATTGGGTCGTTCAATTCGGTGAAGGCATTTCCGTACTCTTTAGTCATGATGAAGAGTTCGAAACGGTCAGTGAAGCGTGGGTCTTCTGGGTTTTTCTTAGCCAATGGAGACACAGCAACTGGGTGACCGTAAACGAATGTTGGTTGAATCAATGTTTCTTCAACGAATTCTTCGAAGAAGGCGTTGATGATGTGACCAACTTCAGTGTAGTGTTTTTCAACTGGAACATTCTTTTCAGCAGCGATTGCTTTGGCTTCATCCAAAGTCATGTCTTGCCAGAAGTCAACGCCAGTGATTTCCTTGATAGCGTCAACCATGTGGATGCGTTTGAATGGTTCGTTGATCTTGATTTCAGTTCCTTGATAGTTGATAGGTCCGTCACCTTTAACAGCTTTAGCAGCGTGTTGGATGATACCTTCAGTCAAGTTCATGATATCGTGGAAGTCAGCGTAAGCTTGGTAAACTTCGATAGATGTGAACTCAGGGTTGTGAGTGGCATCCATACCTTCGTTACGGAAGATACGTCCGATTTCGTAAACGCGTTCCATACCACCAACGATGAGGCGTTTGAGGTGGAGCTCAGTCGCAATACGAAGCACCATGTCGATGTTTTGTGCATTGTGGTGAGTGATGAAAGGTTTAGCAGCAGCACCACCAGCTTCATTGTGAAGGACAGGTGTTTCTACTTCAAGGAAACCTTGAGCATCGAGGTAGCGACGGATTTCAGAAATGATTTTTGAACGTGTGACAAAGCGGTCAAAGCTTTCACGGTTAGAAATCAAATCGAGGTAACGTTTACGGTAGATTGTTTCAACGTCTGAAAGTCCGTGGAATTTCTCAGGCAATGGACGAAGGGCTTTAGACAAGTGTGTGATATGAGTAGCTTTAATAGAAAGTTCTCCCATATCTGTACGCATAACTTCACCTTCGACACCGAGGAAGTCACCAAGGTCAGCTTTCTTGAAGATTTCGTAGTTTTCTTCACCGACAGCATCTTTACGCACGTAGATTTGGATTTGACCATCGCGGTCTTGGATGTGGGCGAAGCCAACTTTACCTTTACCACGTTTAGTCATCAAACGACCTGCGATAGTAGCAGTTTCGTTGATTTCGTGCAATTCTTCTTTTGTTTTGTCAGCGTATTTTTCTTTTAATTGACCAGATGTAGCTGTGCGTTCGAATCGCTTACCAAAAGGATCGATTCCTTGTTCAGCCAAGGCCGTCATTTTTTCACGACGGACAATCTGTTGATCGTTCAATTCTTCCATGTGTTGATTTGACATGTTAGTCCTCCATAAAATAGTCGTAATTATTGTATCATAAATCACCTTCTAAAGATAGGACAAATGATTAAATGTCAGATAAATAAAGCTAGGATTTGTCCATTTTTAGGACAAATTGTAAACTAGCATTAACCTTTGATTAGAAAGTTATAGAATTTATTGACAAATATAATAAAAAGGGTGTACAATAGCAAAGTAAGTTTCGTATGATATAAGGAGGAAATACGATGAAAAAGAAAAATTATGTTAGTAAAGCCGTGATGCTTGGCGCTTTACTAGCACCTATTGGGATGCCTACGGTATCTGTGTTAGCAGATAGCTTTTATCAAAATCAAACGAGTGCTCACGCTGCTGATATTACAAACTGGATTGCCAGCACACCTGAACAAATTACAAATAATTTGACAACTCAGAACATCAATCCACAGCAGTTAGATGGCCAACAATACGTGATTCAATGGGGAGATACCTTGTGGGGAATCTCTCAAGCGACTGGAATTTCTATTGAAAAATTAGCCTACGATAATAATATTCAGAATATTGACCTTATCTTCGCAGGTGACGTCCTCATCTTGAAACGTGATGGTGATGTCCCAGCAGGTTACCATGTGACTGGTAATGGTTACCGTTGTGCACATTCTAAGATTGTTATCAACAACTACTACGGTGATAACAACCGAGTGATTATCAATAACAGCACTTTTGTCTCTGATGACCATTCTAAGAATACAGTGATTTACGCTCCAGATAATTCTGACAATAGCGTTTCATTCTCAAATAACACAACTAACAATAATAACGATAAAGACAAAGATACTAAAGATTCTAAAGATGGCAAGGAATCATCTTCAACATCATCAGAATCTAAAGATGCTTCATCAAGTTCAACAAGTGGATCATCATCTTCTGCATCAAGCTCAACAGCAAGCAGTAGTGAAAGCAAAGCAAGTACAGAAAGTTCTAAGGAAAAAGAATTGACTGATGATGCTTTCCAAGACAAGGTTCAAAGTGAATTCGAACAAGTTTATCAACAAAAACGTTCAGGTAGTCCTGCATGGACTTTCTTCTCACATGCAGATGATAAGAATGGTAAAAATGTTGAATATAAGAAGGACACTGAAAGCAAAGCCCTTTACCTTGAAGGTGAAACGCCAAAAGCTAAAGATATTGTTGATGGACCTAAAGATGGTGCCAAAACGGAAGCTAATGCGAAAGCTCTCGCTGAAAAGATTTACGACACCCTTAGCAACGGAGGTAAGCTGTCAGATCTTATTAAGGCAAAATATGCTCAAATTCAGGTAAGTTATAAGGGTGATAAGTGGGCTTTCAACGTTGATGTTTATAAAGAAAAAGAAAGTTCATCATCAAGCACTGAAAAATCATCAGAATCTAAGGCGTCATCAAGTGATGATTCTCAAACAGAAACACGCATGAGTTCAAGCTCATCAAGTGTTGAACGTTCATCATCAAGTTCTTCAAGTCACACTGAAACAGACTCAGAGGCAACTTTCTCTGACCTAACTGGTGACGAATAGAGAGGGGCAGCACATGTCAAAGAGAAATATCATTATTAGTGTCGTTCTCGCCTGTCTCTTGGTTACGGGAGCTGGATTTGGTGCTTTCTATTACTGGGGAACACACCATTTGGATAGTGTTGTACCTGGTAAGGTTTACCAATACTCAAGTACTCTAAACGGTGAGGTCAATAATCGTGTCATGTATGTAGCTTTCCAAGAAGGCGGTAACAAGGCACTTGTGAGTCAAGATCGTACGACAGTGGTTAATGCTGCTAAGAGTCAGACTGATTTTGACAAGGCCTATAATGACCAAACAGCTAAGTGGGAATACAGTGTGACAAAGACAACATTGACTCTTGGTAAAAAAGAGGACGATCAATTGTCACAATGGCAGTACAACAAGGTCTTTGCTTATGGTGACCACTTTACATCAAAAGATTTCTATTACCAGATTGCCAAGGGTGGTCAGGGTGAAGTCAAACAAAAAATGACCTTCAAAGAAATTAAATAAGTGTCTGAATATGACAAGATGCATTAGGTTTGGGACAAATTGTTCCAAACCTTTTTCTATCTTCAAAACACGAATAATCTTTTCTTAAGTGGGGTCGAAAATTGAAATAAGAGGGCAAAAACGGTATAATAAGACTGTTTGGGCAATTGCACTCTGATAAAAAACAGATTAGTAAGATTGCCCCTAGACAGTTGACTTAAAGCTTACTTTTGCAAGACCTAGGATTAAATTAGGAGCTGACTGATATTGCAGTCTAGTTGTTAGATCTCTTAATTTACCTAAGTCTCTGACAAGAGAATGATATAAGAAAGAACGGACAGATGATTACCTCTATTGTTTTTGACGTTGACGATACTATTTACGACCAACAGGCACCTTATCGTATTGCCATGGAAAAATGTTTCCCTGACTTTGATATGAGTCACATGAATCAAGCCTACATTCGTTTCCGCCACTATTCTGATGTTGGTTTTCCACGTGTAATGGCCGGTGAGTGGACAACCGAATATTTCCGTTTTTGGCGCTGTAAAGAGACCCTTTTGGAGTTTGGCTACCGTGAAATTGATGAAGAAACGGGCAACCATTTTCAAGAGGTTTACGAGCATGAGTTGGAAAATATCACCATGCTTGATGAGATGCGCATGACCCTTGATTTCCTTAAGGAAAAAAATGTGCCTATGGGTATTATTACCAATGGTCCGACAGAGCACCAACTTAAGAAGGTTAAGAAGTTGGGACTTTATGATTACGTGGACCCTAAACGTGTCATCGTCAGTCAGGCGACAGGTTTCCAAAAGCCTGAGAAGGAAATCTTCAATCTCGCAGCTGAGCAATTTGACATGAATCCATCAACGACACTCTATGTTGGAGATTCTTATGACAATGATGTCATGGGTGCCTTCAATGGTGGCTGGCATTCTATGTGGTTTAACCACCGTGGCCGTAGCCTCAAACCAGGTACTAAGCCAGTATTCGACTTGGAAATCGATAGTTTTGAGCAACTCTTTGGAGCGGTGAAAGTCCTTTTCGACCTTCCAAATAACAAATATATCTTTGATATCAATGATAATGAAAATCCAGTCCTTCAACTAGGTATCAATAATGGTCTTATGATGGCGGCTGAACGTCTTCTTGAGAGCAATATGAGTATTGATAAAGTGGTTATCCTTCTTCGTTTGAATGCTAATCAGGAAAAAATCCTTCGTATGAAATATGGAAGATAAATAGAGCGGCCTCGTGTGGCCGTTTTATTTATCAAGAGGGAGGAAATAATAGAAGTGAAGCTCTTGAAGTAGTAGGCTTTAAGGGTTTTTTGAGTGCTAAAAAGCGACCCTTGATCAGGATCGCTTGTCTTATGAAGTCAGTCGATGATTTAGCTAATCTTGTTTTGTTCATCCATATAGGACGTATCATTCCAACATTTAAGAGTGAAGTGCTCGAAATCGTTGGTTTCGAGAATAGTGACAGAAGCATTGTCAAGACCTCCTGCTTTACGAAGAAGACCAGGTTCAAAACCAAGGAGGGTACGGATAGAAGCTGTTAAGTTAGCTCCGTGACCGACAATGAGGACATTTTTAGCATCACTGTCTTTAAGTGTTTTGACAAATTCGGCCACACGTTTTGTTGTTTTGTAGACAGATTCCGCTTGGAAGTCCTTAGCACGGAAATTGGCTAGATTGTTACGGAAGGCATCCATTTCTTTTGGATAGATGGCTTGGATAAGGGAAATCTTTTGCCCCTCTAGTTTACCTAGTTGCCATTCACGCAAAGCTTTAGTGTAGGTAACTTTAGCTTTAGGTTTTTGAGACTCCATGATGAGCTCTGTAGTTTTTTTAGCACGTGGTAGGTCACTTGAGAAGACCAAGTCAAAATGAGTGTCACTAAGATAGTGACCTAGCTCACGTACTTGTTCAATAGATTCTTTAAGCAAAGGCGAGTCTCCCTTGGCACCTTGAAGTCGGCCTTCCAAGTTCCACTCAGTTTTACCGTGACGTACAAAATACAGTTTCATGATTACTCCTTAATATCAGCAAATTCAGCATTAACAAAATCAGCAAGTTCTTGACTATTGATACGAATAGAACGCCCAATTTCCCCCGCTGAGACAATGAGGAAGCCAGCATCTTGGGCAGACTGATCGATGTAAATAGGGAAATTATGTTTTTGGCGAATTCCCACAGGATTGTTAGCCCCGTGAACATAGCCAGTTGTTTTTTGGAGATCCTTTTGTGGAATCATTTGAACCTTCTTGTTCCCTGAAATTTTAGCTAATTTCTTTTCAGACAGGTGTTCGGTGATAGGGACAATGCCGATGACAGGCCCTGTCTTATCTCCCTTAAGGGCGAGGGTTTTATAAATGCTTTCACGCGCCACATCTTCTGGAAGCTCCCCCTCTAAACCATTGAAGGATAAGCTATCATGGTCAATCTTAGCTTTATCAAGAATTTGGTCAACCAGGGTCTTCTTGACTTTGCCTTTCTTAGCCATTGTCATATCTCCTTTTAAAGTTATTCATTTCTACCATCCATTATACCATATTCGTCCGAACAAGCCTAAACCAATTTGACAAGAAGAAAACCAGTGCTTTAGACACTGGTTTTTACTGACTACTAGATGAACTTGTCGAAGTAGTCTTCTTATTTTTAGTTGGTTTTTGCTTAATCTTACCAAAGAGTTTTTCAAAGGTTTTACGTTTGTTTTTCTCGGGATTGATTTGGCTAAGATCTAGAATATTATCGAATCCAGGAAGACTTCCTTGTGAGGTATACTGATGTAGATCATAGTCAATATCAGTGTTTGGCAAAGTCTCATAGTAACCAGAGTCAGTACCGTAGGCGGGAATCCAAACAGCATCGAAGTTTCTGGTTGAAACCTCTTGCTCAAGCATGAAATAAGCACCAATATAGAGACCAACTTTATCAGCTCCTAGACGTTTGAGCTCAGCTAGAAAAGCTTGGACACCTTCCTCCATATTAGGCATGGTTTCCTCTTCCACGTCAATCCAGTAATAGGTAGGTTTGTATGGAGAAGCATTTTTGTAGAAAATACGAGCCTCCTCCTTCATCTCCTTGACAGAAGCACCCTGAGCGTAGGAATAGACGGCAACTGGAACGTCACGTTTTTTGAGTTCTTTGATATGTGTTTTAAAAGATTTGTCGACCCCATTCGAACTAGCGGCATTGCTATCCTTACTAATCTGTGATCCACCGAAGACGCGGACGATAGCACCAGAAATATGATTTGACAAGACATCGTAATCGATATCCTGAGGTAGTTGCCACCCCGAAAGGTCGATAATGGGATTGAGTATCAGCTCCTCGTCGGAACTGCTAGATGTTCTACTGGTTGTTGTTTTTGGTGTAGTAGCATAAGGAATAGCAGATTTCACGTTTTGAAGATGCGCCTGTTGTTTGGACGTATTGTGAATATTTGCAATAACTAATGCTAATCCTAAAAGAGCTAGAACCACGTAAACAACGATCGGTTTTATTCTTTTTCTCATTACTCCCATTCTACCTTAAATAGCGCAAAAATGCAAAATAGAGTGTTTATAAATTCTGTGAGAGATATTAAAGTGACTGATTTCCAAAAAGCCTTTGTAGTGCTGACTTAGGCACATTTTATGAATAAGGGTGTTTTGAGCTAGTCTTGAATTAAGTGAATTTTTCATTTATTAAAGCAAGAAATTTAGCTTAAAAGTCAGTTTCTTCCTTGAAACTAGCGCCACTAGTGGCATCAGACCAGGCGACAAGAGCTTGAGCAGAGTTATCTAGATAGGTCTTGAGAGGTTGCTTCAAATCATAAATGGTCTCCCAAAATCCTAGGACCTTTCCTTCGTTGTCGATAGCAGCTTGGTAGGTTTGGATGAGGACTTGATCAAAACTGTCAGTTGGAATCTGATAACTTCTTTCTTTGGTAGGAGATGCTAGAACTTCAGACATGATCCAATCAGGCAGATTTTCAGGCTCACGGGGGAAGAAACTACCGTCAGCGCCACCGTTGTCGTAGAGAAAGTTTCCTTGGGCATCATAGGCTGCTAATTTATAAGGCAGGTGATTCAGTAAAGTTTTTAAATCGTTCATACTTTCATGATAGCTTCTTTCATGGGAAATGGCAATGTATTGGATTGGAGACAAGACTATCATAGGATAGTATCAGTTTGTCCGAGGATAGTAGTATCTCTTACAACCGTATCAGGGTATAATAAAATAAAAGAAGACTCGAGGTGAAAACATGTCAAAACTTATTTTTTTAGATGTTGATGGGACATTGGTGGATTATCATAACCGCATTCCAGAGTCAGCAGTAAAGGCAATTCGTCAGGCGCGTGAAAAGGGGCATCTGGTCTATGTTTGTACCGGACGTAGCAAGGCAGAAATGCAACCGGAATTATGGGAAATTGGCTTAGATGGGATGATTGGTGGCAATGGTTCTTATGTGGAGCATCATGGCCAGGTCCTCATGCATCAGCTGATTTCCAAGGAAGATGCAGCAAAGATTGTGGATTGGCTGACAGAGCGCCATCTGGCCTTTTATCTGGAGAGCAATAATGGTCTCTTTGCTAGTCCTGATTTTCGGGAAAGGGCGCGTGAGACACTTAAGACTTACGCTATTCAAAAGGGGCAATCTGCAGAGTCTGTTGAGGGTAAGGAACCAGAAGATTTCATTCATGGCCTCCAGTATGGTGGGGAACTCTACCGTGACGACCTAAACAAGGTCAGTTTCGTTTTGGAGTCCTATCAGGATCACTTGGATTCCAAAGAAGCTTTTCCACAGCTTGAAGCCCATACTTGGGGAGGACGAGGTGAAACAGCCTTATTTGGTGACTTGGGTGTTAAGGATATTAACAAGGCCCATGCCATTGATGTCCTTTTGGAACATTTAGGGGCTAAGCGTTCGGACACCATTGCTTTCGGAGATGCCAAGATTGATATCCCTATGTTGGAATACTGTGAGATTGGTGTTGCCATGGGAAATGGTGGTCCAGAAATCTTGGCTATGGCAGACCTAGTCACAGACGATGTTGAAGCTGATGGCTTGTACAAAGCTTTTGATAAATTGGGCTTGTTGAAATAGAAAAAACTGAGTTCCATTTGGTAGCTCAGTTTGTGTTTTATGCTGGTTTACGACCGATAAATTTTTTCAAGAGATATAAGAGATAGCCAACAGCGATATACCCAGCACTGATGACTAGGACATTTACCAAGACCTTGTTCCAACCAAATTTATTGACATTGATAAAGAAGTAGGCGAAGGGGCTATCTTTGGCACCTGGAATTGGGAGTTTTAGTACCAAGCCATTTAGAAGGGCAAAGGCAAAGTAAGACAGAGGGACCACGGACCAGTAAATTGGCTCACGTAGACGGTAGGCTTTCTTAGCATCGAAAATGAGGGTATCAAGCACCAATCCCCAAGGCACAATATAGTGGACCAAGAAGTTACGGAGGGTCCAGAATTTCTCAGGCTCTGTAATAGGTGCCAAGAGGATATGATAGATGACTCCAGTGATGAGGATAGCCATGGTTACGCCACCCTTGTAACGCAAGAGTTTGGTATTAGTCGTCGCATCCTCTTTTTTGAAGTCATAGATGATAAAGAAAATCAAACTAGAAAAGACAAGGATATTGGACAAAACAGTGTAATAGAGCAACATGCCCCAACCATCATCATGGATTTGGATAGAAACTCCTACTAGTCCACAAAGAGCTAGTAAGATACGGTAAAATCGTGAAATAGTCATAAGCTTCCTTTTCCTAATAAATAATCCCTCTTATCATATCACATTTTTCACTAACAATTTATTGAAAATTCTAGTAAAATCAAGGTAAGAAAGACTTTAAGGAGTAATGATGTCCAATTTAATCGATTATCTTGAAGAGGTTAAGTATTTGCCTTTCGACCAAGAGCCTCTTAATATCTTGGATAAGGTTTGCATCAATGAAATTGGCTACCTGACTTATGAAAAATGGCTCTCAGCAAGTGATTTGAAGGAAACCATCAATTTACATGACTATGCTGAAGGGAAGGACTTAAATCCAGACTACAGCTTCATGGTGACTAAGGAACGGGTAGATTTGGCTGAAGCCATGGTCAGGTCTAGGCGTTTCGCTGGACTTAATCTAAGTGACTACTGTAGTGTCTTGGACAAGGAAGTGGAAAAGCAGTTTGCGGCTATGATTTTCAGTCTTCCTGAATTGGACTACCAGCAGATTGTCTTTCGTGGGACAGATGATAGCGTCATTGGATGGAAGGAGGATTTTCAGCTGACTTACAGTCGGGAAATTCCTGCCCATCGCTCAGCCATGGCCTTTCTGGAGAAGCACTTGCCAAACCTCAGTGGCCATATCGCTGTTTCTGGACACTCCAAGGGTGGCAATCTTGCCCTCTATTCGGCTGTTCAGAGTTCGACTGTCTTGCGTGAGCAAATAGCAGAGCTCTTGCTTCTTGATTCTCCGGGCTTGATGAAGCCCCTCTTAGAGAAGCCTTCTTACCAAGAGTTGAAAGCCAAGATGACGGTTATCAGACCTCAAGAATCAGTTGTGGGAGTCATGCTCTACTGGGACAAGGTCGCAAAGCTCGTAGCAGCAGATGGCATAGGCATCGCTCAACACAATGTCTTACTTTGGCAGGTTGACTTGGGAACAAATGATTTTGTTTATGTGGACCAGCCGACAGACTTGAGTCAACGCTTAAAAGAGACCTTCCAAGAATGGATTGAGACCTTGCCTAATCAAGAACTCAAGCAGGTTTGTGATTTGTTCTTTGATACCATTCTTGATTCTGGAATTGAAAGTCTGGATGATATTGGGATAAAAACTCTCCCTAAGCTAGGCCAGATGTTGCAAGAATTTGGCAATCTCTCGGACCAACAAAAGAAGGTGCTGCAGGATGGTTTCAACCAGTTACTCTGGATATTTTGGAAGTCGGGAAATAAGAAATCTAACCTCCCCAAGCTAGAACTTCCTGATTTTATCAAGAAGTTGAGTGAATTAACCAACAACGATTAGAGACAGCAGATTATAGAAGTGGAGAATTTTATGCCTAAAAACGTATTGATTACAGGAGCAACATCAGGAATTGGGGAAGCAACTGCGCGTGCCTTTGCCGAAGAAGGAGAAAATCTCATCCTAACAGGTCGCCGTGTGGAGCGCTTAGAAGCTCTAAAAGAAGAGCTCCAAGCAACCTATCCAAATCAAAAAGTTTGGACCTTTGCCCTGGATGTCACTGATATGGCCATGGTCAAGGATGTTTGCCAAGCCATTCTCAAAAGCGTGGGGCAAGTCCATGTCTTGGTCAATAATGCAGGTTTAGCACTCGGTCTAACAGCCTACCAAGACTATGAGGAGTGGGACATGCTGACCATGCTCGATACCAATGTCAAGGGCTTGATGATGGTGACACGTCAGATTTTGCCAAATATGGTTGCTGCCAATGAGGGTCATATCATCAATATGGGCTCTACGGCGGGCATCTATGCCTACGCAGGTGCTGCCGTTTACTCAGCAACCAAGGCTGCAGTGAAAACTTTCAGTGATGGCCTTCGTATCGATACCATTGCCACAGATATCAAGGTGACAACCATTCAGCCTGGTATCGTTGAGACCGACTTTTCTCAAGTTCGCTTTCACGGTGACAAGGACAAGGCAGCCAAAGTCTATCAAGGTTTGGAAGCCTTGCAAGCTCAAGATATTGCGGACGCAGTTCTCTACGTCACCAAGCAACCACGACGCGTCCAAATTTCAGACATGACCATCATGGCTAACCAGCAAGCCACAGGGTTTACGATTTATAGGGGAGAAGACTAGGAGAAGCTTATGAAGAATCACACTAATCCAGCCATCGGCAGTAGCTGGGAAGACTTGCAATCAAAACTGTTTAGCAAGGAAGAAATTGAAGCTAGTTACCAAAGAGTGGAAAAACTCATTCAGGAAAAGGGTTGTAAATACTAGATAAAAACACGGCACTAAGCTGTGTTTTTTTGTTCGAATTTTACCAAAACTATGAAAGAACCCGTGAAAATGCTATAATGTAAGGGATTACGACAGTTTCGAGGTAACAAGATGAAGGAATTAATGAATAAAATCAATCAATTTAGAGATGATAGAGATTGGCGTAAATTTCATAATGAAAAGGATTTAGCTATCTCCATATCACTAGAAGCAAGTGAACTTCTTGAGTTGTTCCAATGGAAAAACTCAGAGGAAGTTGTAGAGAGCTCACTTAATGAAATTAAGGAAGAACTTGCTGATGTATTGATTTACTCTTTGATGATGGCAGATAATTTAAATTTGGATGTTGAGGATATTATAAAAGAAAAAATTGAAATAAATACAAAAAAATATCCTATAGAATTAAGTAAGGGTAACAATAAAAAATATACTGAATTGGAGAAATAATGGTTAAAGTAAAAAGTCCAATTGTAAGAGAAATAGAGTATGCAAGCGACTCTCTCGTAAATCTTAAAAATCAACTTAAATATAGTGAGCACAAAAATGAAAGAAAATTACTATTTGATTATCCGGTAGTTTACATTGTTAATGATGAAAACAAGAATCAATTTAGTGTATATGTTGGAGAAACAACTGATATAATTCGGAGAACTAGCCAACACTTAATTGATGATATAAAAAAAGACGATAGAGATGATTGGAGAGATTTTGCGACATCTTCTACAACGAAGATGTTTGTAATTGGTCACAATCATTTTAATAAGTCGTTAACTCTAGATATAGAAAATCGTTTGATGCTTTATTTATCAAGTGTTGAAAATGTCAAAAGAGTACATAATAGAAAAGAAAATCCTCAAAATGAGTATTATACATCTGATGAGTTAGATTCAATTTTTCTTAAAATTTGGTATTCGTTAAGAAAGAGAAATAAGTATTTATTTCCTGCTGAGAGTATTGTTCGAAATTCAGCAATTTTCAAAGCATCTCCGTTTCATAAATTGACAGAAGAACAAATTGAAGCTAAAAATAGTATTATTAATAAAATAAGTGCCTCAATTAGTAAAAATGAAGAGGGGACACTTATTCTAGTTAAAGGAGAAGCAGGTGCAGGGAAGACGGTTTTAATGAGTTCTTTGGTAGATGATTTATTGAATTCTGATGATATTTCATTTATTAAAGATAATAATTACATTAATCTTATTGTAAACCATAACAACCAATTAAGTGTATATAAAGAAATTGAAAGAAAATTAAATTGGAATAGTGGTTCAAGCTTGGAAGTAGCGATGAAGCCTACTCAATTTTTAAACGCTTTGAGAAAAGAGAAAATCAAGGCTGGAGTAGTCATAGTTGACGAAGGGCATCTGCTTCTTACTGCGAAAAATCAAGCATATCTCGGCGGAAATCATTTAAAAGATTTATTAGCGCAGTCAAAAGTAGTTGTTTTGGTTTATGATGATAAACAAATTATGAATAAATCTCAAATGTGGACTGATAATACATTTTTAGAATTAGAACATGAGGCAAACCTAGAAGGAAATTTAATTCAATTACGTAATCAAATGAGAATAAAGGCTAATCCTGAAACTGTTAATTGGATTCGTAATATTATTGATGAAGGTGAAATTAAGGAATTAAAAAAAGACAATCAATATGATATTAAGTGTTTTGATTCTCCGTTGGAATTGCAAAATGCTATTAAATTAAAGGATAGTGATCAAAAATTAGGTATTTCTAGATTAGTGGCTACATATGATTGGCCATTTGTTGAAGAGAAAAAGAAACAGGCGACTCCGAAATGGTTTGTAGAGATTGATGATTGGAAAGCTCCTTGGAATCAACAATTAAAGGCAGATAAGAAATATGCAAAATTGTCTTGGATAGAACAACCTCAAACAATTAATGAAATAGGTTCTACGTTTACAGTTCAAGGATTTGACTTGAACTATGTTGGTGTTATTATCGGACCATCCGTGAAATATAGAAACGGCAAAATCGTATTTGATATTACTAAGAGTAAAAATAAAGGCGCTGTTCAAAACAGAAAACTTGAAACAGGTGAAATGATAAACTATGGAGAAACATTATTAAAAAATGAGTTAAATGTTTTGTTGACACGTGGCGTAAATGGCCTATACGTCTATGCAGTTGATGAAGAACTTCAAAAAGCATTAAAAAATGCGATAAAATAAGATAACTTACATATTCCAAAACTTTTTCCGAATAATAGAAGTAGAGGGGACAACCCTCTATTTTTAGTTGAGGAGATGTAAATGGAAAAAAGACATAAGCATGTCTCACCGACCTTGGATATTATGGCTAAGAAGATTTTTAGCCTGCCTGAGGTTACGGTGGCATTTATTCGAGATATTTTGGATTTGGATGTTGTGGATGCTCAGATTTTGGAGGGGACAC
>ERZ1699239.277-NODE-277-length-14299-cov-3.652695_pt1 | contig 14299 bp, 11 predicted proteins | sample MGYA00581536_ERZ1699239 | MGnify/ENA primary metagenome ERZ1699239 (study PRJEB42319, sample SAMD00040333) | human oral metagenome | material: saliva | host: Homo sapiens | study: EMG produced TPA metagenomics assembly of PRJDB4115 data set (Metgenomic analysis of...
GGTCAGCGCCTGGCGAGCGATCGCCAGCTCCTCGTTGGTCGGGTAGACGACGAGGGTGACGGCCGAGTCGGGAGTGGACACGATGCGCGGCTCCTTGACGCGGCCCTTGTTGGCCTCGACGTCGATCTTGACGCCGAAGGGGGCGAGGGCTTCGGCCAGCTCGCGGCGTACGTCGTCGTTCTCGCCGATGCCGGCGGTGAAGGTGATGACGTCCAGGCCGCCGAGCTCAGCGGCGTAGGAACCCACGTACTTCAGCAGGCGGTTGATGTACACGTCCATGGCGGTACGGGCGCGCTGCTGAACCTCGGGCTCAAAACTGGAGACTTTAGTAAATAGGAAGTCCGCGTGAAAGAGCTCAGGTCTGAAATGGATTATGAGGCTCCGTGTGGTTACTGGAATCCTCTGAGCGAGGTGAGAGTAGATAGTCTCTCTGTGGATCTGCTGAAAGGTCATAGAGGGAAAACTCAGGATACTTGTGTGAGATACACTTCCAGACTTTTATCCAGTCGATAGTATCTCCGAAGGAGACATTCGAGTAGTAGATCAGTGCGTTAAGATGATCGCCCAGATCAAGATGAATGTGTGAAGCAGGAATGTCTGATAGCATAGCTCGATTAAATACCCTGAGATCCTCCTTGTCGAGATGTAAAGATCCTGCTTTGTGTTCGCCTTTCGTCACGAACCCGAGAATTAGGTTAAGAAATACTACAAGTCGAAGCAAGTCGCCGGCGATGACTTTGGAAGAGATTTGAGTGTTGTTGTATCTCCATTCTGGTGGAGTTTCGCTAGTGCCCTTGATTTTGGTAAGGAGTAGCCATTTGCTGAGTGATGTATTGAAATGTGTGAGAAGTGGTGCGAGTATTGCGCGCGTATTTTCAATTAGCTTATCAACGTCTCTTCTTTCTCCGATTCTTCTAGCTGTTCCTGTAGCTTTGCTTGTGCCGATGTCAATAATTCGAATGTCAGCCGGTCTTAGGGTTCCAGGGTTCCCAACGTGTGGGAATTGGAGCAAATCTGTTCTGGTGTCTTCGTTATTTACGATGAGCAAGTTGCCTTCATGTAGGTCGCCGTGTGTCATATTGTTCTCGTTGAGAGTGCCCATGCATAGTAGCGTGCCGGCGGCGACATTCAACGCTTGTGCATAGCTGTGTAGTTTGCGAGATTCGGCGTATCCTGTGGCGTGTTTTGCATCCTTATTTAAAGCTTGAAGTGATTTATTTCGCGATTTCCGCCACTCTTTCAGCGTTCTTGCGTTATTTACTATTTCCATTACCGCGAAAAAAATTTCCGATGGGTATTCGTAGATTCCAGCGTCGTTGATATGTGCTACGGAATTCCCTAAGTTTCGATTCGCATTCTTTTTTGCCTCGTTCTTCGCTTTTCTGAAGTCGCTAGCCTTCTCTGGTCTCCAGACCTTAACGGCTTGCTGAATATCGAGAATTCGGTGCGAAGCGCGAAATATTACCCCGTTGGCTCCTTCCTCGCTGAGTGGCTCTGTTTCGAAATATAGACGTTCAAATCCTGGGTGGCATTTGCATGTGCCGATAGGCTTGTTGTCGTAGTAGAGGCGTCCTCGTCTAACTTTAAAAAGATGGCTGTTCGTGTTCACTTCGATCCTTGATGTATAGTTTCTAACGTAGTCGCTACTGGAATCTTCTCTTGTGTTGAATTTGACTATGTAAATTCACCTCTGTCAGAATGCCTTGAACCTGTATAGCGAAACGTTTTCTGTTGAAGGAAGCGGTTGTACTGTCGGAATGATGAGTATGTAGTGGAATTTGCCAGGGTAGAAACATCGTCGTTCATGAGGCCCTCCTCGCTCGCGCTACTCTCTCAGGATACGCCCGAGGCCGGGGCCCCACGTGGGAACCCCGGCCTCGTGATGACCTGAGAATCAGGCGAAGGTCAGCGCCTGGCGAGCGATCGCCAGCTCCTCGTTGGTCGGGTAGACGACGAGGGTCACGGCCGAGTCGGGAGCGGACACGATGCGCGGTTCCTTGACGCGGCCCTTGTTGGCCTCGACGTCGATCTTGACGCCGAAGGGGGCGAGGGCCTCGGCCAGCTCGCGGCGCACGTCGTCGTCGTTCTCGCCGATGCCGGCGGTGAAGGTGATGACGTCCAGGCCGCCGAGCTCAGCGGCGTAGGAACCCACGTACTTCAGCAGGCGGTTGATGTACACGTCCATGGCGGTACGGGCGCGCTTGGAGGCCTCGGGGTCGGAGGTGTTGTTGATGACCTCCCACACGGAGCGCATGTCGGACTCGCCGGTCATGCCCTTCATGCCGGACTTCTTGTTGAAGAGGGTGTCGACCTCGTCGACGGTCATTCCGGCGACGCGCTGCAGGTGGAACACGACGGCGGGGTCGATGTCGCCGGTGCGGGTGCCCATCATGAGGCCCTCGAGGGGGGTCAGGCCCATGGAGGTGTCGATCGGCTTGCCGTTCTTGACGGCCGAGGCGGACGCGCCGTTGCCCAGGTGCAGGACGATTTGCTTGAGGTCGTCGCGGCCCAGCATCTTCGAGATTTCCTGGGAGACGAACTGGTGGGAGGTGCCGTGGGCACCGTAGCGGCGCACCGAGTACTTCTCGGCGGTCTCGGTCTCGAGGGCGTACAGGGCGGCCTTGTCGGGCAGCTGCTGGAAGAACGCGGTGTCGAAGACGGCGACGTGGGGGACGTCGGGCATGAGCTCGCGCGCCACGTCGATGCCCTTGAGGTGGGCGGGGTTGTGCAGAGGAGCCAGCGGGCACAGCTCTTCGATCAGGTTGCGGACCTCGTCGGTGATGAGGGCCGGGCCGTCGAAGTAGCGGCCGCCCTGAACGACGCGGTGGCCGACGGCGAGGATGTGGGCCTCGGCCAGGGACGGGCCCTCCGTGTCAAAGAGGCGCAGGACCTCACGCATGCCGACGGTGTGGTCGGGAACCGGGAGCTCTTCCTGGGTGACGGCGTCGCCGTGCTCATGCTTGATGAGGCCGGTGGTGTCGCCGATGCGCTCGACAATGCCCTTGGCGATGGCGTCGCCGGTTTCGGGGTCGACAAGCTGGTACTTGATGGAGGAGGAGCCGGAGTTAATAACGAGGACGGAGGACGAGGACACGCGTTCGCCTTTCGTGTTGTGGGGGATAGGAAAGAAAAAGTACGAGGCCGGGGCCCGGTTCGTATCAATACTAACCGGACCCCGGGACCTCGGTCCCGTTCAGCCCTGGGCCTGGACGGCAGTCAGGGCAACGGTGTTGACGATGTCTTCGACGAGGGCGCCGCGCGACAGGTCGTTGACGGGCTTGTTGAGGCCCTGCAGGACGGGGCCGACGGCGAGCGCGCCGGAGGAGCGCTGGACCGCCTTGTAGCCGATGTTTCCGGCTTCCAGCTCGGGGAAGACGAAGACGGTGGCCTTGCCGGCGACCTCGGATCCGGGCAGCTTCTTGGAAGCGACGGCCTCGTCGACGGCTGCGTCGAACTGGATGGGGCCTTCGATGGCCAGCTCGGGGGCCTTCTCGCGGGCGAGGCGGGTGGCCTCGACGACGACGTCAACGTCGGGGCCGGAGCCGGAGGTGCCGGTCGAGTAGGAGAGCATGGCGACGCGCGGGGTGACGCCGAACTGGGCGGCGGTGCGCGCGGAGGTCACGGCGATGTCGGCCAGCTGCTCGGCGGTGGGGTTGGGGTTGACGGCGCAGTCGCCGAAGGCCCACACGCGGTCCTTCATCGCCATGAGGAAGATGGAGGAGACGACGGAGACGCCGGGGGCGGTCTTGATGATCTGGAAGGAGGGAACGATCGTGTGCGCGGTCGTGTGGGCAGCGCCCGAGACCATGCCGTCGGCGTCGCCCATGTGGACCATCATGGTGCCGAAGTAGGACACGTCGGTGACCTTCTCGCGGGCCTGCTCGAGGGTGACGCCCTTCTTGGCGCGCAGGCGCGCGAACTCCTCGGCGTAGCGCTCGAGGTAGGCGGGGTCGTTCACGGAGACGACCTGGGCGGCGCTCAGATCGAGGCCGAGCTCGCCGGCACGCTTGGCGACGTAGTCGGCGTCACCCACGAAGGTGATGTCGGCGATGCCAGCGGCGAGGACCTGGGCGGCGGCCTGCAGGACGCGGTCGTCGTCGGGCTCAGGCAGGACGATGCGCTTGCGGTCGGCGCGGGCGCGCTCGATGAGGTCCGCCTGGAAGGCCAGGGGGGTGACCGCGGTGGGGGCGGCGGTGGCGCGCAGGGTGGCGGCGGCCTCGTCGCCCAGCGGCAGGGTCAGGACGGGGACGTCGGCCTCGAGCGCGGGGGCGCCACCGGTCAGGACGACGGCGACGACGGAGGCGGCAGCGGCCTCGGCGCGCAGGCGGGCGGCGGCGATCTCTTCGGCGAGGAGCTCGGCGCTGGCACCCTCGGCGTCGAAGGCGAGGATCACGCCGGCGCGGGTGGAGGCGGCGAGGTTCAGGTTCCAGGCCACGTGGTCGAAGGCGCGGTTCGAGGCCTCACGGGCGGGGGCGATGAGCGCGTCGTCGCCGACGGCGCGGACGGCTTCGACCGCGGCGGGCAGAGCGGAGGCGGGACGGAGGGCGGCGTCGGTGGCCGTCGTGCCAGCCAGGGCGTCGACGGTGGCGACGCCGAGAACGCGGGCCAGCTCGTCAGTAGCGAGGGTGGCTGCCTCCGACGAACCGGGGGCGACGACAATAAAGCGGGACACTCGAATGCTCCTTTGGTGCGAGAAATATGTTGCGGGTCTCAGGGACCTTTGGACCAATACTAAACCCGCATGCCTCTTATTCCTATTCGTTTGCGTTCCTTTGCATGGACGAGGCCGGGGCTGGGGCGGCGGTGTGGGCGCGTACGATCGTATGGTCGCGCGTGCTCGTGCGATAGGGTAGGGGCGTGAATATTGAGGAGAGGACCGTGCGCGCCCGACTGGGTGGCTGGCTCGGCGGCGCCCTCAGCGCGGGTGGTGTTCTCGGCGTGATTGCGCTGGCCGTGACCGATCACCGCCACCGAGCGTTCATGTTGATGGTCGCCGTGCTCGTCGGCATGGCGGCGCTGCGCCTGTGGACGCCGGGACGCCCCTGGTTCGCGTCGCGCGCTCGCCTCATGGATGTCGCGGTGTACGTGATCCTCGCCGCGATAATTTGGTGGTTTGCCCCGTACGTGTCGACGCTCGCTGTGCGTTAAAACCACGGAAAATGGCCGTTGAACGGGGATAACGTCCTCGCTACCGCGCTTTATTTATCACGTGATTTTTGCCGCATCTATCCCGAATTATGGCCACCGCCTCAAGAATTCGTAAAGTTCGGGCATGCTATGCGTGACCCATCATCCCTATTATCAAGGTGAAACACATGCGCGAGTTCCTGCGTAAATCCGGAATCCTCGTGTGGGTGATCGCTGCGATCATCCTCGCGACCGTCCTCGGATCCGTCCGTATTGGCGGCGACCACCTGGTTCCCGTCGAGATCGGCCGTATTTTTGCGACCTTCTCGGCGATCTTCAGCCAGTTCCTGTCCTTCTCTATCCCGCTGATCATCATCGGCCTCGTGACCCCCGCTATCGCGGACCTGGGCCGAGGCGCGGGCAAGTGGCTGGGTATCACGACCGCAATTGCCTACGCGTCGACGCTGTTCTCGGGCTTCCTCACCTACCTGGTGTGCGCCACGCTCTTCCCGCGCATCCTCGCCTCGACCCAGCTGGGCGATGTGGCTGAGCCGGGTAGCGCCCTGGAGTCCTACTTCACGATCGAGATGCCCGCGCCGCTTCAGGTCATGACGGCGCTGCTCCTGTCCTTCGTCGTGGGCCTGGGCCTGTCGATGGTTCCGCGCGGCGTGCTGCGCAAGGGCTTCATCGAGTTCCGCGCCATCATCACGCGCCTCATCGAGACGATCATCATCCCGCTGCTGCCGCTGCACATCTTCGGCATCTTCCTGAACCTGACCTACACGGGTGAGGCTGCCTCGGTTATCCGCACGCTGCTGCGCGTTGTTGTCGTCGTGATCCTCCTCGAGGTCGTCATCCTGCTGACCCAGTTCTGCTTCGCCGGTGTCGTCGCGCGTCGTAACCCCTTCAAGGCCATCGTTACGATGATGCCGGCCTACCTGACGGCTCTGGGCACCTCCTCGTCCGCGGCCACCATCCCGGTGACGCTGCGTCAGACGAAGAAGAATGGAGTGTCCGACGCGGTTGCTTCCTTCACGATTCCGCTGTGCGCGACGATCCACCTGGCTGGCTCGACCTCGAAGATCTTCTCCTTCGCGTTCGCCATCGTCCTGACCCAGGGCCTGACTGTCTCGTCCCTACAGTGGGTGGGCTTCATCTTCATGCTCGGCATCACGATGGTCGCCGCCCCCGGCGTTCCCGGCGGCGCCATCATGGCCGCCACCGGCCTGCTGAGCTCCATGCTGGGCTTCAACGACGCCCAGGTCGCGCTCATGATCGCGACCTACATCGCCCTGGACTCCTTCGGTACCGCCACCAACGTGACGGGCGACGGCGCGATCGCTCTCATCGTGGACCGCATGGCCCACGGCTCGATCGGCAACGAGGGTGACCCGGAGAACGCTCGCGAGCTGGCGTTTGACGGCATGGCCTACCTGGACCGTGTCTCCGTCGAGGGCGTTGTCAGCCCCGAGGAGTTGGCCGAGTCTGCCGCCCGCAATAGCAGCGAAACTGTCGCCTAGTCTCTTCAGACTGCGTGAGCGCGCGCCCGCCATTGTGGCGGGCGCGCGCTTGTCGTTTGCTCAGTAAATGGGAGTAAGGCCCTAGTAGCGGAGGCGCAGGTCACGTAGAATAGGAAACGATAGGCACACTGGGCCTCGTGGCCCGCTCCGTCAACGAAAGATGGCAGAAAAATGAGCACAGTTCGTATCGGTGTCCTCACGTCGGGCGGTGACGCCCAGGGAATGAACGCGGCTGTTCGAGCCGTCGTGCGTACGGCGCTGGCGCGCGGCGCGCAGCCCTACGCGATCTACGAAGGCTGGCAGGGTGCCTGCGTGGGTGGCGATTCCATTAAGAAGATGGAGTGGTCGGACGTGTCCTCGATCCTGGCCGAAGGTGGCACGGTGATCGGCACGGCTCGCAGCGCCGACTTCCGCACGTACGAGGGACGCCATCGCGCAGCCGCAAACCTGCTCGAGCACGGCATCGATCACCTCGTCGTGATCGGTGGCGACGGCTCCCTGTCGGGTACGAACGAGTTCCGCGGCGAGTGGGCCCAGCACGTCGCCGAGCTGGCTGCCGAGGGCGTGATCTCGCCCGAGACCGCCGCCGAGCACCCGGCTCTCATCATCGTCGGCCTTGTTGGCTCGATCGACAACGACATGGTGGGCACGGACATGACGATCGGTGCGGACACTGCGCTGCATCGCATCCTGGACGCCATTGATCAGCTGACCAGCACGGCGGCCTCGCACCAGCGCACCTTCGTCGTCGAGGTCATGGGCCGCCACTGCGGTTACCTACCCCTCATGGCGGCTGTCGCGGGCGGTGCCGACTACGTGTTCACGCCCGAGGATCCGGCGGGCCCGGGCTGGCAGGACGACCTGGCCGAGCACCTGCGCCTCGGCCGCGAGGCCGGCCGTCGCGAGTCTATCGTCCTGGTGGCTGAGGGCGCCCACGACCGCGACGGCAACGAGCTGTCCACGCAGCTGATTGCAGACACGATCGAGGAGCGCACGGGCGAGGATGCCCGCGTGACGATCCTCGGCCACGTGCAGCGCGGCGGCACTCCGTCGGCCTACGACCGCTGGATGTCCACGCTGCTGGGCTACGCCGCCGTCCAGGAGATCCTGGCGTCCTCGGCTGAGGATGAACCCGTCATCCTGGGCGTGCGCCGCAACCGCATCACCCGCATCCCCCTCATGAAGGCCGTGCATGACACGCGCGCGGTCAAGGACCTGATCGCGGCCGGCGACTACGCCGCAGCCCAGGCCTCGCGCGGCTCGTCCTTCTCGTCGATGGTGGGCATCAACCAGATCCTGTCCACGCCCCCGCAGCTCACCCCCGAGCCGACGGGCGAGATCAAGCGCGTCGCGATCCTGCACGCGGGCGGTCTGGCCCCCGGCATGAACACGGCGGCGCGCGTGGCCGTGCGCCTGGGTATCGCGCGCGGCTGGACGATGCTCGGCGTCGACGGCTCGTGGAGCGGGCTTGCGGACGACCGCGTGCGTGAACTGAGCTGGTCCGACGTGGAAGGCTGGGCCTTCAAGGGTGGCGCAGAGCTTGGGACGAAGCGCGATATTCCGCCGGTCGAGCAGTTCTACGCGCTGGGTCGCGCCATCGAGCGCAACGAGATCGACGCCCTCCTGATCATCGGCGGCATGAACGCCTACCTGGGTGTCCACGCGATCACCTCGGAGAAGGACCGCTACCCGGCGTTCCAGATCCCGATGCTGCTCATCCCCGCCTCGATTGACAACAACCTGCCGGGCTGCGAGCTCGCGATCGGTACGGACACGGCGATCAACAACGCGACGTGGGCTATCGACCGCATCAAGGAGAGCGCGGCGGCCTCCAAGCGCTGCTTCATCGCCGAGACGATGGGGCGCCGCTGCGGCTACCTGACTCTCATGAGCGCCCTGTCGAGCGGCGCAGAGTACATGTACATCAACGAGGAGTCCCCCTCGCTCGAGCAGATCGCCGCGGACGCCGATCGGATGGTCGCCTCCTTCAAGTCCGGCCGACGCCTGTTCCTCACGCTGCTCAACGAGTCGGCGTCCCAGTACTACGACCGCGATTTCCTGGCCGACGTGTTCAACGCCGAGTCCGAGGGGATCTACGACGTGCGGCACCAGGCCCTCGGCCACATGCAGCAGGGTGGCTCGCCCTCGCCGTACGACCGCTTGCTGGCTACGCGCCTCGTGGCGCGGGCCTTCGAGCAGCTCCTCGACCAGTTCGATCGCGGCGACCGCGGCGCCTACTACATTGGCCAGGTCGGCAACGCCGTCGAGGCGCGCCCGGTCAAGAACATGTTCGACGACCTCGACATCGAGAATCGTCGTCCGTTCGTCCAGTGGTGGCGTGACCTCGTCCCCGTCCAGCGCATCGTGTCGCTGCAGAACCCGGGCATCGAGGCCACTCCCATCCCCATCGACGATCCGGTCGCCTGACCGGGGTCTCCCGACGCCGTACGAGGCCGTGGTTCCGTGAGCACTTGCGGGCCACGGCCTCGTCGTTTCAGAAGCGAGAAACGAGGGTGACCAGGGGAGCAGACCCCGCTAAACTAAAGTGCGAACCAATCTCTACTGTCAGGAGACCCCATGAGTGATATCCCCGTGATCGACCCGACGATGACCCCCGCGTGGGACACGCTCGACCAGCTGGCCGACAACTTCGATCCCGACCTGCGCAAGCTGTTCGCGGACGACCCCAACCGCACCCAGACCTTCACCTTCGACGCTGCCGACCTGCACGTCGACCTGTCGAAGAACCTCGTGTGCCCCACGCTGGTGGGCCACCTCCTCGCCCTCGCTGAGCAGACCGGCGTCCTGGAGCTGCGCGACCGCATGTACGCGGGCGAGCACATCAACGTCACCGAGGACCGCGCCGTCCTGCACACCGCGCTGCGCCGCCCCGCGACCGACTCCCTGACGGTCGACGGCCAGGATGCGATCGCCGACGTGCACGAGGTCCTCGAGAAGGTCTATGCCTTCGCCCGTCGCGTCCGCTCCGGCGAGTGGGTCGGTATCACCGGTAAGCCCGTCAAGACCGTCGTCAACGTCGGCATCGGCGGCTCCGACCTGGGCCCCGTCATGGCGTACGAGGCCCTCAAGCCCTACGTGCAGGAGGGCCTGGAGTGCCGCTTCATCTCCAACATTGACCCCACCGACGCGGGCGAGACCACGAAGGACCTGGACCCCGAGACGACTCTCGTGATCGTCGCGTCCAAGACCTTCACGACGCTCGAGACCATCACGAACGCCAAGGTCGTGCGTGCCTGGCTGCTCGACGGCCTGCGTGAGCGTGGCATCGTCACCGACGAGGCCTCTGAGAAGGAAGCCATCGCCAAGCACTTCGTCGCCGTGTCCACCGCCCTGGACAAGGTCGCCGAGTTCGGCATCGACCCCGCCAACGCCTTCGGCTTCTGGAGCTGGGTGGGCGGCCGCTACTCCGTGGATTCCGCCGTGGGCACCTCCCTGGCCGTCGCGATCGGCCCCGAGGGCTTCGCCGACTTCCTCGCCGGCTTCCACGCGATGGACCGCCACTTCGCCGAGGCCGCACCCGAGAAGAACGTGCCCCTGCTCATGGGCCTGCTCAACGTGTGGTACTCGAACTTCCTGGGCGCCGACACGCACGCCGTCCTGCCCTACTCCCAGTACCTGCACCGCTTCCCCGCGTACCTGCAGCAGCTGACCATGGAGTCCAACGGCAAGTCTGTGCGCCGCGATGGCAGCCCCGTCACCTACGAGACCGGCGAGGTCTTCTGGGGCGAGCCCGGCACCAACGGCCAGCACGCCTTCTACCAGCTGATCCACCAGGGCACCCGCATGGTCCCCGCCGACTTCATCGCCTTCGCGAACCCGACGTGGGCGCTGGGCGATGGCGACGCCGACATGCACGAGCTGTTCCTGTCGAACTTCTTCGCCCAGACCAAGGCCCTGGCCTTCGGTAAGACCAGCGAGGAGGTGCGCGCCGAGGGCACGCCCGAGGCCATCGTCTCCGCCCGCGTGTTCACCGGCAACCGTCCCACGACGTCGATCATGGCCCCCGCTCTGACCCCGTCGGTTCTGGGCCAGCTGATCGCCCTGTACGAGCACATCACCTTCGTTGAGGGTGCCGTGTGGGGCATCGACTCCTTCGACCAGTGGGGCGTCGAGCTGGGTAAGGTCCTGGCCAAGCAGATCCTCCCCGCCATCGAGGGCTCGTCCGAGGCCCTGGACGCGCAGGATCAGTCCACCCGCGCTCTCATCGAGTACTACCGTGCGAATCGCACGAAGTAATCGCATCTGATCCTCGGGGGTCGCGCCGTCAGGCGCGGCCCCCGACGTGTATCTGGGTGAGGCGGTGGGAGCGTGAAGCTCCCGCCGCCTCGCTGTACCTGGGGACGAGGCTGGGGTATGGCCTGTGCCGCCAATTCTTCCCACGGCATGTGTTCTTGCCGTGTGTCCGTGGGCTTAGGCGAAGGGGACGCGTGGCATGCCGAACAGGGCCTGGCAGGCTTCCTTGGTGCTTTCGATGTGGGCGATCTCGAGGAGTCGTTCGGGTGAATGTTTCAAGAGCCAGGGAAGGTTGGCGGCAACCTGTGACGAGTCATTTGCGATGATCCCCGTGGATGAGCCCTCATGAAGTAGTTCTCCTGTCTCGAGATCTTGTGACCAGTGTGGGGCGGGGGAGAGTCGCCTGAATGCAATCCCGATATCCTCCAGCTGCCAGCTCAGTCGAAGGAAGTCAAACAATTCCATCACGAGCCATTGCTTAACTGGGATCAGATCGTTGGCGCGTATGTCGCCACGAGGCCTGTAAGACCGTTCACTTGTGCCGCCGAAATAAAAGCCGTCCTCACGCCAGACGTGCATCATGATTTGAGGATCTGGACCGTGGAAGTAGAAGTGATCCTCGCTCAGCGCCCACAAAGGCCTATCGATGAGTGAGGTCAGAGTCGTCATGAACTCGTCATCGCTGATTGTTGTAGCCATGTGAGACGCTCTCTACTCTCTTGTGACTATCAGGGCTTTCTGATAGATGATGCACTGGGTGTCCTACGCCTCCTCGGTGCTCCTCAAAGCAGCCAATAGCGGCCCGTCCCTTCCTTCGTTGACGAGGGCGTCGATCAGCGTTGTGGTATCGACATTGAAGAGCCGAGACAAAACGGCATCGTGCGGGGGATACGTTGTGGAGTACGTGAGGTTCTCATCGTGATTACACGTGATATCAAACCACGGCGAATCGAGGGCCGAGCGCCTCACAGTCCAATCGGACTGGAGGCAGCTGAGCGTTTTCACGGCAGTGGGTGGCAGGCCGTTTAACTCTGGGTTTGCCTCGCCGAGGACAAGGGCGAGGCGTGCCAGCAATATCTTGTGGTTGTCGCAGCGCAGCATGTAGGAAACCGTACCGCTGTCATATGTTTTGTTGATGACAAGGAGGTGTTGATCGGTATGCAGAATTGCTTGCACGTCGTCCGATATCGTCAATCGCACTTCGTGTCGTGAATCGTCTGCCGATACCTGAGTCATTGGGGTAAACAGCGGAGTCAGCATCTCTATCGACATGTTGATACCAGACCTCTCCGGTTAGAAACGAGCGTAGAAATTGTGAACGCGATCGAGCGTGCCGAGAGGGGGTGCTTCGGGGTCGAAAAACATGTCGAGCACCGTCTTGACGGGATAGACGGTGAGGGAGGGGATATGCAGGTATCGGTCGAGTGAGCTGGTTGTGTAGCTCAGCTCAGGAAGGCGTTCGGAAGTCACGTGCATGCTAGAGCTTCCCGTCACTCGTTGGATCGTCCAACCAACGGGGAAGGAGCACCACCCGTATTCCATGTTGATCTGTCTGTAGCCTGCAGCCATTCGGTAGAAGGAGCCAACGAGCTCTATCAAGGCCAGTGACGCGATATCAGGAGAAGACGTCCACATGTTTGAGTAGCGTGTGGTCGCTCTTTCGTCGGAGCCAAAGAAATACTGCCCATCGTCAACCCAAAAGTGCTGACTCATTGACGCCCCGTATCCGAAGACACAGTCGTTATCTCCAATGAGGTCGGCAGAGACGCCGACGCTCTTTGCCCGTTCGATCAGCTGCTCGAGCACATCCATGACGACGTCCTCCCGTGGGTGACACTCCTGTACCTTGAGTATAAGCGCGTCGTCCTATCCGCGAATGCCTCTCTCGTTGACGCCCGGTGTGTTTTAGGCCTGTGTTGTTGGGAATCGCGGTTTCCGTTGCGTGCGGCGAGTGGACGCCATGTGACACGACGGAGCGAGCCACTCAGCTGTCACGAGCTGAGTGTGCTCTGACTGTTGCCTTGGCAACCAGCAGGGCAGCCGTGTTGGCTGACGTTCCGTTTGGTGGCTCTTCGCATTTGAGGGTGTAGGTGTTGTGGGCGGGGTTGGGCGTGTCGTGGCTGGGTAGGGGTCGAGGTCTTCCGATGATGGGGGTTCCTACACCGTCCATCTGAAAGACCTCGACATGGCCAATACTATCTTTGATCGCCCTGATCTGAGCGTGTTCACGCGCCTGGATGGCCTGGGGTTGGAGGTGACGGGTCAGCGCGTTGAGGCAGACCATGCAGTGTTGGCGTGCCGTATTACGGGTGAGGACCGGTGGTGTCGACGCTGCGGGTGCCAGGGCGTGGCTCGTGACACGGTGGTCAGGCGCTTGGCGCATGAGCCCTGCGGGTGGCGTCCCACGATCTTGCATGTGAGCGTGCGCCGCTACCGGTGCGAGACGTGTGCTCACGTGTGGCGTCAAGACATGAGTCAAGCGGCCGATCCGCGCGCGAAGCTCTCGCGTGCGGCGGTGCGCTGGGCACTGACGGGCCTGGTGGTCCACCATCTGACGGTGGCGCGCGTCGCCCAGGCCCTAGGCGTGTCCTGGAATACCGCCAATACTGCTGTCCTGGCTGAAGGGGCGCGCCTGCTGATCAATGATCCAGCACGGTGTGAAGGCGTGCGTGTCATTGGCGTGGATGAACATGTGTGGCGCCACACCCCCTACGGCGACAAATACGTCACCGTCATCTTGGACGTCACTCCCGTACGAGACCGTCGCGGTCCCTCCCGGCTCCTGGACATGGTCCCGGGCCGCTCCAAGCGGGTCTTCAAAACCTGGCTGGCCTCCCAGCCCGACACGTGGCGCGAACGCATTGAGATCGTCGCGATGGATGGATTCACCGGGTTCAAAAGCGCAGCCGCTGAAGAACTCCCCGGCGCGAGGGCGGTCATGGATCCCTTCCATGTCGTGCGCCTGGCCGGTGATGCTCTCGATGAGTGCCGCAGGCGTATCCAGCAAGAACTCCACCATCGGCGCGGGCGTGCCACGGATCCCCTGTACAAGGCTCGCAGGATGTTACACACCCGCTCATGCCTGCTCACGCCACGCCAGCAACACCAGCTAGCCGACCTGTTCGCCAGCGATTACCACGTCGCCCTCGAAGTCACCTGGAGCGTCTACCAGAACATCATCGACAGCTACCGCGATCCCCACAAAATCCGCGGCAAGGCCCTAATGCAAGCCGAAATCAACACACTGACCTCCACGCGCGTACCCAGGGGCCTGACCGAGCTCATCACGCTGGGCAGAACGCTCAAACGCAGAGCCGGAGACATCTTGGCTTACTTCGATCATCCCCACACCAGCAACGGTCCTACCGAAGCCATCAACGGCCGCCTCGAACACCTAC
>ERZ1699239.284-NODE-284-length-14148-cov-4.214749_pt1 | contig 14148 bp, 10 predicted proteins | sample MGYA00581536_ERZ1699239 | MGnify/ENA primary metagenome ERZ1699239 (study PRJEB42319, sample SAMD00040333) | human oral metagenome | material: saliva | host: Homo sapiens | study: EMG produced TPA metagenomics assembly of PRJDB4115 data set (Metgenomic analysis of...
TGGAAATCGCAGACTTTCTCGTTCCACAAGAAAAAACAGAAGAGTTTTTCTATGCCATTCTGGATGAGTTAGAGATGCCAGACAGTTTCTTGGATACAGGTATGCTTAGCTTCCGAGTGACACCGAAACCTGATAAGGTGGATGTCTTTGTGACCAAGTCTAAGATTGACCAAAACTTGGATTTTGAAGATTTGGCAGATCTTCCAGATATGGATGAGTTAGCGAAAATGTCTCCAGATGAATTTTTGAAGACTTTGGAGAAAACCATGGCAGAGAAAACTAAAGAGGATATTGAAGCCATTCAATCTTTAGAGCAGGTTGAAAAAGAAGAGGAAGCATCAATTGATGAAATTGCTGAGGTGGATGAAGGGAAAAGAGAACCTTATATCTACTACATCTTACGTTTTGACAACCTAGCTAGTTTAGTTTCTTTTGCTAAAACGGTTGATTACCAAATGGAGACTTCAGAACTCTACAAGATGAATGACCAATACTATCTAACAGTCTTGGTTGATGTAGAGGATCATCCAAGTCTTTATCCAGCATGGTTATTGGCACGTATGCGCGAATTTGCGGATGATAGTGATATCAGTCGCTCAGTCCTTCAAGAATATGGACAAGTCATCATCAATCATGATGCTGTTCAAGGACTTCAAAAGGTCTAAAGATAGATAAAAATGAGGCAGGGATATAAATTCTCTGTCTTTTTTGATTAAAAAGTAGAAGAGTCAATAGGACTTAGGCCAATGTCCCTAGCTTGCTAAAATAATGAAAAAACGATATCATAGAAAGAAATAAGCGAGGTAAAGTATGGACCAAGGACATTTACAAAAAGAGATAGAGGAAATCCTAGAAGATGTGCTGGCAAAGGCTTCTCTCCATGAGGGGGCTCTCTTTGTTTTGGGCTTATCGTCCAGTGAGGTGATAGGAGGACACATCGGGAAAGCCTCTAGTCAAGAAATTGGAGAATTAATTGTTCAAAAAATCTTAGAAATCTTGTCAGCAAGAGGGATCCATCTAGCAGTTCAGGGATGCGAACATGTTAACCGTGCCTTGGTAGTGGAACGAGAGGTCGCAATCAAATACAATCTGGAGATTGTAAGTGTTTTACCGACTCTGCATGCAGGAGGTTCTGGTCAATTGGCGGCCTTTCGCTATATGAAAGACCCAGTTGAGGTCGAATTTATCAAAGCTGATGCAGGCCTTGATATTGGAGATACGGCTATAGGGATGCATATCAAGCATGTTCAAGTACCGATACGTCCAGTTTTGAGATCAATCGGCCAAGCCCACGTAACTGCCCTCGCTAGTCGTCCAAAACTGATTGGAGGGGCACGTGCTCAATATCCACAAGATGCTATTAGGAAATCGTAAAATGGAAAAGAAACAAGTTGAAAAGGTTATAAAATATTCTATTAGAAAGTTCTCTGTTGGAGTCGGTTCTGCTGTCATCGGGGCCTTGCTTTTTGGTGCTAATAACCTCTTGCTTGATCAAGTAGCAGCTAATGAAGTTTGTGAGCCAAATCAGGTACACTATCGCTATTTGGCAGAGCAAGAGCTGACAGAAGCTGAAAAAGCCCTTATTCATAGAGAGCTTCCGTCGAATTTAGAACAAGATGATATTGTTTATCTTGTTTATAGAAAAAAAGAAGTTGGAAGCCAGCAGTTACCAAATACTGGAAGTAAAGAGCTAGGTCTCGTTGGTTTTGGCTTTGCGACAGCTGCATTAGCTGTACTAGTGTTCTCTAAGAAGCGACCTAATAAGATAGCAGGTATTCTTTTTATTGGTGCACTTGGAGGTAGCTACTTCATTCCTCAGACTATTCAAGCTTTTGAAAATCAGGTCCTACAATCTTATAATCAGACACTCTCTTCATGTAGTAAAGAAGATTTAGCGAATGGAGTTATTCAAATTGATGGATATGACTATATTGGTTACTTCAAAGAAGCTGATTTTAAAATTTCTATGCCTGAAAATAACCAAGACAACAACTTGGTTACAGATAAAGTGACAAAAGAAGCTCGTGAAGGCGAATCATTTGTTCAACCAGAGCTTCCAACCTACAGCGAAGAGACTACAACTACAGCAACACAGGGAGAAACTCAAGGAAGTGAATCTCTCGTTCAACCAGAACCTCCTGTTCATACAAGTGAAGAAACAACTGAGGACACCAAAGAAGAAGCTCCTATTGGTGAGTCTCCTGTCAAACCAGAGTCTCCAGCCCAACCAGAGAATAGTACAGCCAAGGGTACTCAAGAAGAAGGTCATGTAGGAGAATCTCCAATCCAACCTGAACTCCCAGCCTATACAGATGAAGTAACAGCTAAAGGTACTCAGGAAGAGGGACACGAAGGTGAACCTCTCATTCAACCTAGCTTGCAAGAATACAATGTGACAGAGTCAACTGTGACAGAAACAGAAACTGTTACAATTCCATATTCTACAGAATACCTATCGGATTCTAATCGCTATACAGACGAAGAAAGTGTTGTTCAAAAGGGTGAAGCTGGTAGTCAACTCATACATCGTGTCTATAAAACTGTAGATGGGGAGAAAGTTGGCGAAGCTATCACCACTAGTACGGAAGTTGTTAAAGCTCCTGTAGCTGAAAAAATCAGTCGCGGAACCAAACCAATTGAAGGCCAAACCGAAGAAGTTTCTGTTGAAGAAGTTCCTTTTAAAACGATAATGGAACAAGATTCTAGTCTACTCAAGGGAACTGAAACAGTTGCTCAGGTAGGTAAGAATGGTAAGAAGAAAATTACCAAAGTCTACAAAACTATCAAGGGTGTGAAAACTGCAGATGCACCTACTGTTTCAGAAGAAGTTCTTGAACAGGCACAAGACCACATTATCAAAAAAGGTACTAAGGAATTAGAAAAACCTACTCTAACATTAACTAAAGTTGATACAGAAGAATTGAATCGAAGTGCAAAAGCAACTTATAGCCTTAAAAAACCAGATGGAGTGACTATCAAGTCTATTCAAGCAGTGTTGAAAAAAGGCGATCAAGTTATTAAGACATTTGCTATTTCAGAGTCTAATCTTGCGACAGCTTTAGCTGATCTAGATTATTACAAGGATTATACACTTGCGACGACTATGGTGTATGATCGTGGTAATGGTGACGAAGAAGAAGTTCTTAAGGAAGAACCACTGAGAATTGACCTTAAAAAAGTCGAAGTCAAAAATATTAAGGAAACAAGCTTAATCAGTGTGGATGACCAAGGTAATGAGACCGATAGTAGTCTCTTGTCCGAGAAACCATCGAATGTTAAGCCTTACTACTTAAAAGTTACGACTTACGATAACAAGGTTACGAAACTAGCTGTTGATAAAATCGAAGAAGTTACTGTAGATGGAAATAAACTATACAAAGTAACTGCTAAGGCACCTGATTTGATTCAACGTACTGCAGAAAATCGTTTCACTGAAGAGTATGTACACTATTTACCTAAGCCAAAAGCTCACGAAGGTGATGTTTACTACGACTTTAATGAACTTGTAAAAGCTATGCAAGCCAATCCTACTGGTACATTTAAACTTGGTAGCAATATGAATGCTAATAATGTACCAGCTGCTGGCAAATCTTATGTAACCAATGCCTTTAAAGGTTCATTGGGAAGTACTGATGGTAATAAATTTGCTATTCATAATATCACTAGACCATTATTTGGAAACATTGAAGGTGGTTCTGTTAAGGATCTCTTACTAGAAAATGTCAATATTGATATGCCTGGAGTTGATCGAGTAGCTCCAATCGCCAATGTTATCAAAAACAATGCAACTATTGAAAATGTCAAAGTAACCGGAAGTGTTGTCGGTAACAATGATGTAGCTGGTATTATCAATAAAATTGATGGTAGTGGAAAAGTAAGTAATGTCGCCTTTATCGGTAAACTTCACGCTGCTGGCAATAGAGGAGGCTATTTAGCTGGTATTCTTGGTGAAAACTGGAAGGGTGTTGTTGAGAAAGCATACGTTGATGCTGAAATTACTGGTAATAAAGCAAAAGCTGCAGGACTAGTCTATTCATCTCAAAATGGTGCTAATAACTACACTGTCGGTACAGAAGGGGTCCTAAGAAATTCAGTTGCTAAAGGTTCTATCGAACTGAAAGAAGCTGTTCAGTCTGGTGGATTGCTAGGAACCAACTGGGCTTTAGGTGCTATTGAAGACAACATCACCATGATGAAAGTCAAAACAGGTGAGATGGTGTTTGGTCACTCAGATATTGATGCTGACGACTACTTTACATATTCAAGAACCAAACGTAATTATAGTGTTGATGGTGTGAGTGAAGGGAAGAAATCCTTTAACAACTCCCGTAAAATTCCAAGTATCTCACTGGCAGAAGCCGAGAAAAAAATTGAAGCAATGGGAATCACTGCTGATAAATTTACCAGCAACAAACCTATTGAAGACAAGCTTAATAACAGTCTAAACAAAGACGATCAGTACAAAGCAATTGATAGTTATGATGCAACTCGTGAGCTAGCTTACCGTAATATTGCAAAACTTCAACCTTTCTATAATAAAGAGTGGATTGTAGACCAAGGTAATAAATTAGCTGCAGGAAGTCCTCTCTTGACTAAAGAAGTATTGTCTGTAACTGCTATGAAAGGCAATACCTTTGTGACGGAATTAGCTGATGCTGATCATATTATGATCCACTATGCAGATAAGACAAAAGACATCTTTACCATTTCACCTAAAGATTCAAAAGTGAAACAAGTGAAAGAGTACGGTATTGCAGAACTTGGTGAAGTTGTTTATACTCCGAATATGGTTGACAAGGACCGTAGTGATCTCATCAATGCTATTGTTGAAAAATTAAGTCCTGTGGAATTACAATCTGACCCAATCTACACGCACCTTGGTAGAACTGGTCCAAATAAAGTTAATGCGATCAAGAACCTTTACCTCGAAGAAACCTTCAAAGAAGTTAAGGATAATCTTACTAAATTTGTGAAACAGTTGGTTGAAAATGAGGATCATCAATTAAACACAGATGAAGCTGCTAAACGTGCTTTGATCAAGAAAATTGATGATAACAAGGCAGCGGTTCTCCTTGGCCTATCTTACCTTAACCGTTATTACGGAGTGAAGTTTGATGATTTCAATATCAAGCAACTCATGTTGTTCAAGCCAGACTTTTATGGTAAGAATGTAAGTGTATTAGACTTCTTGATTAAGATTGGTTCTAAAGAAAATAACATTAAAGGTGATAGAACTTTAGAAGCTTATCGCGAAGCTATCGGTGGAGTTATCGGTATAGGCGAGTTAAACAGTTTCTTAGACTATAATATGCGTCTATTCACAAATGATACAAACTTGAACGATTGGTTTATCAAAGCAACCAAAGACAATGTTTATATCGTTGAACCAGCAACAACAACTCCTGAGTTTGCTGATAAGAAACACAGAGCTTATGAAGGCTTAAACAATGATATGCACGGTAAGATGATCTTGCCACTCTTGAACTTAAAAGATGCCCATATGTTCTTGATTTCAACATATAATACCATGGCCTACAGTTCATTTGAAAAATATGGTAAGAACACTGAAGCAGAGCGTAATGCCTTCAAAGCTGAAATTGATAAGGTTGCTAAAGGACAACAGAATTACCTAGATTTCTGGTCACGTCTATCTCTAGATAAAGTACGTAATCAGCTCTTGAAGAGCAATAATATGGTTCCAACACCTGTACTGGACAACCAGAATTATAAAGGCATTAGTACTGACCGTGATGGCCATACAAACAGTGGTAAAGATGTGGCACCTATCCGTGAATTGTATGGTCCGACCGACCGTTACCATGCGACTGATTGGCGTATGGGAGCTGTGGCTCGCGTTTATGCGAATCCATATAAGGATGATTCTGTCTTCTTTATGGTGACGGACATGATTAGTGATTTTGGGGTGTCTGCCTTTACTCATGAAACAACTCACGTAAATGACCGAATGGTTTACCTAGGTGGCTCAAGACACCGTGAAGGAACAGATCTTGAAGCATTTGCTCAAGGAATGTTACAAACTCCGTCAGTATCAAATCCAAATGGTGAGTACAAAGCCCTAGGTCTCAACATGGCTTATGAACGTCCAAACGATGGAAATCAATGGTATAACACTAATCCAAATGACCTTAAATCACGTGACGAAATTGATCGTTACATGAAGGGCTATAATGACACTCTCATGCTTCTAGATTATCTTGAAGGAGAAGCTGTCCTCAATAAAGCAAATCAAGATTTAAACAATGCTTGGTTCAAGAAAGTAGACAAACAGTACCGCGGAAACAATACAAAGAATCAATTCGATAAGGTTCGACCTTTAAGTGATGCTGAAAAGACTATTCCTTTGCATACAGTAAATGATCTCATTACCAACAACTTTATGACCAATCGTGGACCTGGAAATGGAGTCTATAATCCATCTGACTTTGGTTCAGCCTATGTTACTGTACCGATGATGACGGGTATCTATGGTGGAAATACCAGTGAAGGTGCTCCTGGAGCTATGTCATTCAAACATAATACTTTTAGAATCTGGGGTTACTATGGCTACGAAAAAGGCTTCCTAAACTATGCTTCTAACATGCTAAAAGCTGAATCTAAAAAAGCTGGTAAAGATACTCTAGGTGATGACTTCATCATTAACAAGATTTCTGAAGGAAAATTCAACAATCTTGAAGATTGGAAGAAAGCTTACTTCAATGAAGTTGTAACAAGTGCCAAAAATGGAATTCAATCTATTGAAATCGATGGTAAAACATACAATAGCTATGAAGACTTGAAACGTGCATTTGCTGAAGCAGTTGATAAAGATAAGGCTACTCTAAGTAACGGATCTGTCAAATTTGGCAATACTGTTTCACTGAAAGAAAAAGTCTTTAAGAAATTGCTGCAAGAAACAGACAGTTTCAAAACCCCTATTTTTAAATAGGAAGAAAATGCTCATCTGCTCGTCAGGTGAGTTTTTTCTATCATTGGTAATAATGCTTCCTCTTCTGATAAAAATAATATAAATTTGTGTGGAATACAAAAATAGACAAAGTGTCTAAAAACGATTAGGGTCTTTTGAAAACTAGTGGCAAGAGGAATTTTGAAAGTAGTTACAGAATTGCCGTAAAACGTTTTCTTTCTAGGCAAACATTTGACTATTATATCTTTTAGGAGTAAACTAAGGGAGTAAAATTTATTTAAGGAGAATTCATCATGAATTTAACATTTTTAGGTCTTTGTTTTGCCTGCTTCGGCGTGTCCATTGCTGAAGGATTGATTATGAGTAATCTTTTCAAAGCTGCTTCTCGTCAACCAGAGATTATCGGTCAATTACGTAGCCTTTTGATCCTCGGGATCGCCTTTGTAGAAGGTACCTTCTTCGTAACCTTGGCCATGGCCTTCGTTATTAAATAGACTTCTCTATTTAGGAAAGGAGGTGTCAAACCTTGGAAGAAAGTGTGAATCCAACCCTAAATATTGGACCAGTATCCTTTGATTTGACCCTACTTGCCATGTCTCTTGTAACTGTTTTGATGGTTTTTGCCTTTGTCTATTGGGCAAGTCGAAAAATGACCATCCGTCCCAAGGGCAAACAAAATGCTCTTGAGATGATTTATGACTTTGTGGTTAGTTTTGCAAAACCAAACATTGGAGATTCATACATCAAGGACTATTCCTTGTTCCTATTTTCTCTATTCTTGTTTATCTTGGTTGCCAATAATATTGGTTTAATGGCAAAAGTACAAACAACAAACGGTTATAACTTGTGGACTTCTCCAACAGCCAACCTTGGATACGATTTATCCCTCTCATTATTGATCACTTTGATCGCTCATGTAGAAGGAGTTCGTCGTAGAGGCGTTAAAGAATATTTGAGAGCATTTGTTACACCTGGCTTTATGACTCCGATGAACATTTTAGAAGAGTTCACCAATTTTGCCTCTTTGGCGATTCGGATATACGGAAATATTTTTGCCGGTGAGGTTTTAGCAGGATTGCTATTGGCCTTGTCACAACATGCCTTGTATTGGTATCCTTTTGCCTTTATTGCAAACATGTTATGGACAGCATTTTCGATTTTCATTTCATGTATTCAAGCTTATGTATTTACCATGTTGTCATCTATGTACATTGGTAAAAAAATAAATGAAGGGGAAGAGTAAGTAGAGGAGGATTAGAAGATGGATTTAACTATTAGTACCATTATCGGTGACTTTATTCTGATCGCTGGTTCCTTCCTTTTATTGATCTTTTTAGTGAAGAAATATGCTTGGGGAAATATTTCCAGCATCTTAGATGAACGTGCTGAAAAGATTTCTTCAGATATTGATGGTGCCGAGGAAGCCCGTAAAAAGGCTGAGGAACTAGCTAGCAAACGTGAAGCTGAGTTAGCAGGTAGCCGTACCGAAGCTAAAACGATTATCGAGAATGCAAAGGGAACTGCTGAGAAAAGTAGAGCCGATATTTTAGCCGAAGCTAAACTTGAAGCAGGGCGCTTAAAAGAAAAAGCCAACCAAGAAATTGCTCAAAATAAAGCTGAAGCTTTACAAAGTGTTAAGGGAGATGTAGCTGACTTAACAATCAGTCTAGCTGAGAAAATTCTCTCTAAAAACCTTGACAGTCAGGCCCATAAAGAACTCATTGATCAGTATATCGATCAGCTAGGAGAAGCTTAATGGACAAAAAGACTCTAAAGGTAATTGAAAAATACAGCATGCCTTTTGTCCAATTGGTGATTGAAAAAGGAGAAGAAGACTCTATTTTTTCAGACTTGTCTCAAATCAAGCAAGTAGCTGAAGAAACAGGCTTACCTTCTTTTTTAGCTCAGGTGGCAGTAGATGAGTCGGATAAAGAAAAAACGGTTCGTTTTTTCCATGACTCTGTGTCACCTTTAGTACAAAACTTTATCGAGGTTCTACTTTACAATCACAGATCAAACCTGTTTTATGATGTGATTGTAGATTGCTTGAATCGTCTTGAAAAAGAAACCAATCGTTTTGAAGTGACTATTTTGTCTGCACATCCTTTGACTGACGAACAGAAAGAACGACTAATTCCTCTAATCGAGAAAAAGATGTCTCTAAAAGTTCGTAGCATTAAGGAAAAAGTTGACGATAGTTTAATCGGTGGTTTTGTTATTTTTGCCAATCACAAGACAATTGATGTGAGTATTAAACAACAACTTAAAGTTGTTAAGGAAAATTTGAAATAGAAAGTGGTGTTCTTTTGGCAATTAACGCACAAGAAATCAGCGCTTTAATTAAGCAACAAATTGAAAATTTCAAACCCAATTTTGATGTGACTGAAACAGGTGTTGTAACCTACATCGGTGACGGGATTGCGCGTGCACATGGACTCGAAAACGCCATGAGCGGTGAGCTGTTGATTTTTGAAAATGGCTCTTATGGTATGGCGCAAAACTTGGAATCAACAGACGTCGGTATTATCATCCTTGGGGACTTTACAGATATTCGTGAAGGCGATACAATTCGTCGTACAGGGAAAATCATGGAAGTTCCAGTTGGTGATAGCTTGATTGGACGTGTTGTCGATCCACTTGGTCGTCCTGTAGACGGACTTGGTCCAATCAACACAGATAAAACTCGTCCAGTTGAAGCACCAGCTCCTGGTGTTATGCAACGTAAGTCTGTATCAGAACCATTGCAAACTGGTTTGAAAGCTATTGACGCCCTTGTTCCAATCGGTCGTGGCCAACGTGAGTTGATCATCGGTGACCGTCAAACAGGGAAAACAACTATCGCTATTGACGCTATCTTGAACCAAAAAGGTCAAGATATGATTTGTATCTATGTAGCGATTGGACAAAAAGAATCAACAGTTCGTACACAAGTAGAAACACTTCGTCAGTACGGTGCCTTGGATTACACAATCGTTGTGACAGCTTCAGCTTCACAGCCTTCACCATTGCTCTACCTCGCACCATATGCTGGAGTTGCTATGGCAGAAGAGTTCATGTACCAAGGGAAGCATGTCTTGATCGTTTATGATGACTTATCTAAACAAGCGGTAGCTTATCGTGAACTTTCTCTCTTGCTCCGTCGTCCACCAGGTCGTGAAGCCTTCCCAGGGGATGTCTTCTACCTTCACAGTCGTCTACTTGAGCGTTCTGCTAAGGTTTCAGATGAGCTTGGCGGTGGTTCTATCACGGCTCTTCCGTTTATTGAGACCCAAGCAGGAGATATCTCAGCCTATATCGCCACAAACGTAATCTCTATTACGGATGGACAAATCTTCTTAAGTGATAGTCTCTTTAATGCGGGTATTCGTCCAGCTATTGATGCGGGTTCTTCTGTATCTCGTGTTGGTGGTTCTGCTCAGATTAAAGCCATGAAGAAGGTTGCTGGTACTCTTCGTATCGACCTTGCTTCATACCGAGAGTTGGAAGCCTTCACTAAATTTGGTTCAGACTTGGATGCTGCTACTCAGGCTAAATTGAACCGTGGTCGTCGTACTGTAGAAGTATTGAAACAACCAGTTCATAAACCACTACCTGTTGAGAAACAAGTAACCATTCTGTATGCCTTGACTCATGGATTCTTGGATACTATATCAGTTGATGATATTGTTCGTTTTGAGGAAGAATTCCATGCCTTCTTTGATGCGCAACATCCAGAGATTTTGGAAACTATTCGTGAAACAAAAGACTTGCCAGAAGAAGCAGTCTTGGATGCTGCGATTACTGAGTTTCTCAACCAATCCAGCTTCCAATAAGAATAGAGGTGTCAGATGGCAGTATCTCTAAATGATATTAAAACAAAAATCGCCTCAACGAAAAATACTAGTCAAATTACTAACGCCATGCAGATGGTTTCTGCAGCTAAGTTAGGTCGTTCTGAAGAAGCTGCACGCAACTTCCAGATTTATGCTCAAAAAGTCCGTAAACTCCTTACAGATATCCTTCACGGAGATGGTGCTGGCGGATCAACGAATCCAATGTTGATTAGTCGCCCTGTCAAAAAAACAGGCTATATCGTCATTACATCTGACCGTGGTCTTGTTGGAGGATATAACTCTTCAATCTTGAAGGCTGTCATGGAACTGCAACAAGAATACCATCCTTCAGGTGATGATTTTGAAGTCATCTGTATCGGTGGTATGGGAGCAGACTTCTTTAAAGCTCGTGGTATTCAGCCAATTTATGAATTACGTGGTTTAGCAAGTCAACCAAGCTTCGATGAAGTTCGTAAGATTATTTCAAAAACCATTGAAATGTATCAAAATGAACTTTTCGATGAGCTCTATGTTTGCTACAACCACCACGTGAATACACTGACAAGTCAAATGCGTGTGGAGCAGATGCTTCCAATTGTCGACTTGGACCCAAATGAAGCAGATGATAACTACAGCTTGACATTTGAGCTTGAAACAAGTCGTGAAGAAATCTTGGATCAACTATTGCCACAGTTTGCAGAAAGTATGATTTACGGTGCTATTATTGATGCCAAGACAGCTGAAAATGCGGCAGGGATGACGGCTATGCAAACAGCTACAGATAATGCTAAAAAAGTTATCAATGATTTGACTATCCAGTATAACCGTGCCAGACAGGCGGCGATTACACAAGAAATTACAGAAATCGTAGCAGGAGCTAGTGCCTTAGAATAGGCTCTAGTCCAGCTCGTATGAAAATGAACTTATACTCAATGAAAATCAAAGAGCAAACTAGGAAGCTAGCCGCAGGCTGTACTTGAGTACGGTAAGGCGACGCTGACGTGGTTTGAAGAGATTTTCGAAGAGTATTAGGACCTAGTTGAGCTAGGAACCGACAGTATCTTATACAGAATAGGAGAAGTAGATGAGTTCAGGTAAAATTGCTCAGGTTATCGGTCCCGTTGTAGACGTCATGTTTGCAGCAGGTGAGAAACTACCAGAGATTAATAATGCACTTGTCGTCTACAAAAATGACGAAAGAAAAACAAAAATCGTCCTTGAAGTAGCCTTGGAGTTGGGAGATGGTATGATTCGTACCATCGCTATGGAATCAACTGATGGCTTGACCCGTGGTTTGGAAGTATTGGACACAGGTCGTCCAATCTCAGTACCAGTTGGGAAAGAAACTCTAGGACGTGTCTTCAACGTTTTGGGAGATACCATTGACTTGGAAGCTCCTTTTGGTGAAGATGCAGAGCGTCAGCCAATTCATAAAAAAGCACCAACTTTTGATGAATTGTCTACCTCTTCAGAAATTCTAGAAACAGGGATCAAGGTTATCGACCTTCTTGCCCCTTACCTTAAAGGTGGTAAGGTCGGACTCTTCGGTGGTGCCGGAGTTGGTAAGACCGTATTGATCCAAGAATTGATTCACAACATTGCCCAAGAACACGGTGGTATCTCAGTATTTACTGGTGTTGGGGAACGTACTCGTGAAGGGAACGACCTCTACTGGGAAATGAAAGAATCAGGCGTTATCGAAAAAACAGCCATGGTATTTGGTCAGATGAATGAGCCACCAGGAGCACGTATGCGTGTTGCTCTTACTGGTTTGACAATCGCTGAATACTTCCGTGATGTAGAAGGTCAAGACGTTCTTCTCTTCATTGACAACATTTTCCGTTTCACACAAGCTGGTTCAGAAGTATCTGCCCTTTTGGGTCGTATGCCATCAGCCGTTGGTTATCAGCCAACCCTCGCAACAGAAATGGGTCAATTGCAAGAACGTATCACTTCAACTAAGAAGGGGTCTGTAACCTCTATCCAGGCCATCTACGTGCCAGCGGATGACTATACTGACCCAGCGCCAGCAACAGCTTTTGCTCACTTGGACTCAACAACTAACTTGGAACGTAAATTGGTTCAATTGGGGATTTACCCAGCCGTTGACCCCCTTGCTTCAAGCTCACGTGCCTTGGCACCTGAAATTGTTGGAGAAGAGCACTATGCAGTAGCTGCTGAAGTGAAACGTGTTCTTCAACGTTACCATGAGTTGCAAGATATCATCGCCATCCTTGGTATGGATGAACTTTCTGATGAAGAAAAGACTTTGGTTGCTCGTGCACGTCGTATTCAGTTCTTCTTGTCACAAAACTTCAACGTTGCGGAACAATTTACAGGTCAACCAGGATCTTATGTTCCAGTAGCTGAAACTGTTCGTGGCTTCAAGGAAATTCTTGACGGTAAATACGATCATTTGCCAGAAGATGCCTTCCGTGGAGTAGGTTCAATCGAAGATGTTATTGCTAAGGCTGAAAAAATGGGATTTTAAGAGGTGATCTATGGCACATTTAACTGTCCAGATCGTGACACCAGATGGCCTCGTCTATGATCACCATGCCAGCTTTGTATCGGTACGAACTCTGGATGGTGAGATGGGGATCTTGCCACGACATGAAAATATGATTGCGGTTCTAGCAGTTGATGAAGTAAAGGTTAAACGCATCGATGATGATACTCATGTGAACTGGATTGCAGTAAACGGAGGAATCATTGAGATTGCTAATAATGTCATTACCATTATTGCTGACTCAGCTGAACGTGCGCGCGATATTGATGTTAGTCGTGCAGAACGTGCTAAACTTCGTGCAGAACGCGAAATTGAAGAAGCACAAGACAAACACTTAATCGACCAAGAGCGCCGTGCTAAAATTGCATTGCAACGTGCTATTAACCGTATCAATGTCGGAAATAAATTATAAAATAAAAAATGAACTTGTTAAATCAAGTTCATTTTTTATTATTTCTTATTAAGTGAAACTTATGCAGACTGCTTCAGGAACCTGAAATTCATTAGAGAGTTCTGCCAGTCTACCAGTTTCAGGATTGCGCTTAAAGACAGTCGCATTATCAGAATCCTGGTGAACAGCGATAAGGAATTCTTGGTCAGGCGACAAATCAAAATCACGTGGATTTTTTCCATTGGTTGGAACAATCTCTAATAATTCCAAGCTTCCATCTGCTAAAATGCTATAAACAGCGATAGAATCATGGCCTCGATTAGAAGCGTAGAGGAATTTGCCATCTTTAGAAAGACGAATAGCCGCAGTACCATTAAAACCACTATAGTCATCTGGTAAGGTTGAAATGACCTGCATTTGTTCAAATTCTCCAACACCATCGTAAATCAATACTTCAATCGTACTATTGAGTTCACAGATGAGATAAGCAATCTTGTAGTGGTGGTGGAAA
>ERZ1699239.287-NODE-287-length-14102-cov-9.464615_pt1 | contig 14102 bp, 9 predicted proteins | sample MGYA00581536_ERZ1699239 | MGnify/ENA primary metagenome ERZ1699239 (study PRJEB42319, sample SAMD00040333) | human oral metagenome | material: saliva | host: Homo sapiens | study: EMG produced TPA metagenomics assembly of PRJDB4115 data set (Metgenomic analysis of...
TGAGCTGAGAAAGAGCCGCCGCGTCTAGGTTACGTACCAGAGAGGTGTACGAGACCAGATCCACGAATCCTACACCGCGTACCAGGGGCAGGCGGGAGAGGCCGGAGGTGGTCACGTTGTTTTCGCGCAATCCCAGGCGCAGGATTCCGGCGTACATCTGACGGCGGTATGCGTACAGCGCCAGACGCTCGAGAACCTCAAGGTAGCGTGGGAAGTCTTTAAGAAGCTTGCGGCGGGCATCATTATCGCTGAGGTTTTCGGTGACCATGATGTTGTGCACGAGCGCCTCAATCTGCCAGGCGACGGTGCGGTCGGTCAGTTGACCTTCGGCGCGCACGAGGGATGCCACATATTCCATGCGGATGTCGCCTTCTGCGTCCAACTTCTGTAGGTCGGCGAGCATCTGCACGTCTGTTTCAGTGAAGTAGGGCGAGTGGTTGGGAATCGTCGGGAAGCCCATGTTGTGCCAGATGCGCTGGGCGGTTTCGAAGGGAAGTCCGGCGCATTCTGCGGCTTCTACGGGGGTGTAGCGGCGACCCTGTCCCAGGAGCGACTTTTCGAGGGCTCGGATTCCTGCTTTGGATTCCTCGTCGCGGTAGATATTATTCTGCGCGAGATTCTGCAGGATTTTGAGGTTGAGCATTTGGGTTTCGGGGCCCATGGTGGCGCCGGTGTCCTGCGGAGAGTGCGCAGGTTCATGGCGGTCTGCCGTGCTCATTGCCGCTGCCGTTCCTTTCATCCCTGCCGGAAAATACTGTCTGGTTTATACCGTGGTGGCGCTAGGTTACGTGGTACACCGTTGTGCTCTGCGGGTTTCGCATTGCCTCACTGCGATGATGCTCACCGTGTAGTGCCTTGTTAATATACCCCTCCGCCGTGGTGTTTGGGTCACAAAAGCGCCCGCACCCCCGGATAGTTTAGTGGAGTAATTCACATTTAAGAATACTCTAGTCCGCATTTTTTCGGCAGATTTAGCGGTGAGTTTAGGCTCTGAGCCACCCCGATGGTTCCCTCCCAACTCGGTCACAGAGGCGATGAAGCCCTAAATATAGCGAGCGCGCAGGGCGTAGTAGTCGCGTCGGGCGGCTTTAATTTCTTTTTCAAAGCGCTTGGGATCGGGCACGTAGGTCAGACGGTGGTGCACCCCGCGACACACCACGTACACCGACCCGTACCCCAGCCAGGCTCCCGGACCGGGTTGTTTTGCCCAGCGCTCCCCCATGGAGTCCAGGTAGAGCGACTCATCTCCGCTGCGGGTCATGATGCCGCGGCGCACCACGAGCCGGTGGGTGGTCAGCAGGTAGTAGGTGGTTGCCCAACGCCAGGCGGTGCGCACGGCACCGAGCAGGGTACCTACCGCACAGATTGTGCCGAGAGTCCACAGAATCGGTGAGGACCGTGCCGTGGAGGCGAAGGTTGATGCGGCGATTGCAACCAGCAGGTAGGCAAGCGTGGGCAGCAGGGCACCGTAGTGCTGTCGGGTCGCAATGATGACATGCTCACCGGGGTTGAGTTTTCCGCGCAAACGCATGGTGTTCCTTAGCTGTGCTGGTTGTTGTATTCCGGCTAGAGGCGCCGGTTGAGGTGGTGTGGGTTGAGGGATGTTGCCGTGCCGGGCTGAAATTTTAGGGGCTGCTTCTAGTGTGCCTGCTGAAAATCTCCGTAGCTACTGTTGGCGGGGCGAAGGTGCTCAATATCGCCCACCGCGTAGGGCTCTAGGGCCCCGTCTTCGCGGCGGATGAGGATGCGCCCCTGCGCGTCGAGGTCTTCGGCAACGCCTTCTACGGTGCTTCCGTCGGGCAGGCTCATGCGCACGCTGGCTCCAAGGGTGGCGGTGGTGGCGCGTGCCTGATCGAGCAGACTGAGGCTCTCCGGGTTGAGCGGGTCGGGGCGTTCCGGGTCGCCGCCGGCGCGCACGAAGGCGCGGTAGCGGCGGGCGAAGATGCTCAGCAGTCGGGTGAGCACCTCGGAGGAGTCAACCGCGGCACCTGTGCACAGGCTCAGGCTCGTGGCGGTGGGTACGGGCAGCTGCTCGGCGGACATATTCGTGTTCTGGCCGATGCCCACAATGATGCTGCGCTGCCCCTCGGTAGCGCCGCTTTCAGGGACGAGCTGGGCGAGGATTCCACAGCCTTTGGCTCCCTGCGCGATGACGTCATTGGGCCATTTGAGGGCGGCATCGACGCCGTAGCTACGCCAAATATCGACCACACTGAGCCCGGCGATGAGGGTCATCCAGTGGTAGCTGCCTTCGGGTAGCTCTCGGGCGAGCGGGTCTGCGGAGGCGTGCGGGCGCACCACGATACTCGCGGCGAGGCAGGCTCCGGGAGGGGCAGTCCAGGCTCGGGCGAGGCGACCGCGTCCGGCGCTTTGGTAGAGGCTGGCGTAGACGGAGAGTTCACCGAGCTGTTCGCGTTCGGGGTCGGTGCCGTCCATAAGTAGTTCGCGGGCGCGGGTGGTGGTGGAGTCAACTTCATCGTAGAGGTTCACGCTGGAGTAGCCCATATCCAGCGCGATGGTGCGGATGCGCGGCGCATCCAAAACCGAATGGTCGCTCTGGGTGTGTGTGTTTCTCTCCATGGCATGTGCCTTTCTGCACTATCTGAATCAGCTCTGCGATACGCCGACCCGCTATCAACTCGCCGCCATAATCAGCCAGTTTCTGCCGAGTCACGCTGATTTCTCACCATATCAATTTCTTGCCGCCGGTGATGCCCACCCGGTACCCGAGACGGTACATTAGACAGTGAGGGTGCATCAAGCACCGACCGGCTGCGGAGGTTCCTCCGCCCTGCTCGAAAGAAGACCGCTATGGCTTATTACGCAATTACTTACGTTTACGCAGCTCCCGAGGAGCAGGCGAAGTACCGTCCGGCTCACCGCGAGTACCTTGGTTCGCAGATTGAGGCGGGCAACCTGATCGTTTCCGGTCCCCTGCTGGACGGCGAGACCCCCGCTGGCGCTCTGCTGATTGCAAAGGTTGATTCCGCTGAGGCAGCTGAAAAGATCGTGGCTAACGACCCGATGAACGTTGGTGGCGCGGTTCTGTCTCACACCGTGACCGAGTGGAACCCGGTTCTGGGCACCATCTAAGGTCGAGCACCGCTTCACGCTGGAAAAGCTTGAACGTAAACCCCCTTTCCGTCGACAAGGATTGCCGGCGCGAGAGGGGGTTTTCTGCGCTCTTTTGAGCCGCTCTTTCGCACTTTTCGTTTACTATATGCACCTTCTTGGGTACTGAGTGCATAAAAGTGTATCTAGTGTTGATATTCTGGCTTCTCACCTGGCATATGTGCCCTAGTTCGCACTATAGTTGAGGGATATGCACATTGTTCAAGAGCGCTCTTCGGGGCCTTCTGAACAACCATCACCGCAACCACTGGCTCCCGACAATCGGGTGGAGCAGGAACGAGGAATAATGTCCGAGAACCTCCAGCAGGAATTTGATTTGAGCACCACCGCCGGTAAGCTCGCTGATTTTTATGCACGTCGAGAGCGCAGCTTTGCGCCCAGCGGTGAGGCAGCTATCGAGAAGCAGCACGCACGCGGCAAGAACACCGCCCGCGAGCGCATCGAGATGCTTTTGGACGAGGGTTCTTTCGTTGAGTTTGATGCCCTCGCCCGCCACCGCACCACCGCGTTCGGCATGGAGGCGAAGAAGCCCCTGGGTGACGGTTTGGTCTCCGGTTACGGCACCGTGGATGGTCGCCTGGTTGCCGTGTACTCTCAGGATTTCACCGTGTACGGTGGTTCCCTCTCGCAGGTGAACGGCGAGAAGATTGTGAAGGTGCAGAAGTTCGCTCTGAAGAACGGTTGCCCGGTCATCGGCATTAACGATGGCGGTGGCGCCCGCATTCAGGAGGGCGTGGCCTCCCTGGCGATGTTTGCTGACATTTTCCGCATGAACGTGCGTGCGTCCGGCGTGGTTCCGCAGATTTCTGTCATTATGGGCCCCTGCGCTGGCGGTGCCGCGTACTCCCCCGCTCTGACTGACTACATCATCATGGTGGATAAGACTTCGCACATGTTCATTACCGGCCCGGACGTCATTAAGACCGTGACCGGTGAGGATGTGGACATGGAGACCCTGGGTGGTGCGCGTCAGCACAACTCCGTGACCGGTACTAGCACCTACCTGGCTGAGGACGAGGAAGACGCGTTCGATTTTGTGCGTGAGCTTCTGGAGTTCCTGCCCTCGAACAACCTTGCCGAGCCCCTGCCCCTGGAGCACGACCAGGAGCCCGTGGTAACGGTAGACGATCTGGACCTGGACACCCTGATTCCGGATTCGGCGAACCAGCCTTATGACATGCGCGCGGTCATTGAGTCTGTGGTGGATGACGGCCACTTCCTGGAGATGCAGGCGCTGTACGCCCCGAACGTGATGATTGGCTACGCCCGCGTCGAGGGCCGCACGGTCGGTATTGTGGCGAACCAGCCGATGCAGTTCGCCGGTTGCCTGGACATCTCCGCTTCGGAGAAGGCTGCCCGCTTCGTGCGTCACTGCGATGCGTTCAACATTCCGATTCTGACTTTTGTGGATGTTCCCGGCTTCCTGCCCGGTACCGATCAGGAGTTCAACGGTATTATTCGCCGCGGCGCTAAGCTGCTCTACGCTTACGCGGAGGCGACCGTTCCGCTGGTTACCGTCATTACCCGCAAGGCATACGGCGGTGCGTACATTGTGATGGGTTCGAAGAAGCTGGGCGCCGATATTAACCTGGCGTGGCCCACCGCTCAGATTGGTGTGATGGGTGCTCAGGGCGCGGTGAATATTCTGTACCGTCGTGAGCTGGCGGCTCTGGCAGCTGAGGGCGGCGATGTTGAGGCTCGCCGCGCTGAGCTGATCGCCAAGTATGAGGAAGAGTTGCTGAACCCGTACCAGGCTGCTGAGCTGGGTTACATTGACGAGGTTATTGCCCCGAGTGAGACTCGCGTGCGCATCATTTCTTCGCTGCGTGCCCTGCACGATAAGCGTGCGGCTACCCCGGCAAAGAAGCACGGTAACATCCCGCTGTAGGCTTCCGTTGTGCCCGCGCCGCTTGTGGCGCGGGCATCCCCATGATTTTAGGTTTTCTAAGGAGGCGAGCCTTTGGCAGGCTACAATCCGCTGAGTTATTTCTCGTTCGGCAAGAAGAAGGACAGTTCGGAGGCTGCTGAGAGCGCCGAGCAGCTTGAGCGCGGGTCTTCCCGTGCTACCTCTTCCGCCAGTTCTTCTGCGCGCGCGGATACCGCTCCCAGCACCGCGAAGGATTCCGTTCAGTCTTCGGTAGATACTGACGCTGAGCAGGAGCCGCTGCTGAAGGTGGTTAAGGGCTCCCCCACCCCGGAGGAGATTGCCGCCCTCACTGCTGTGGTTGCGATGATGCAGGCGAATACCGCGCAGCAGGAGCAGAACTTGCTGGTGGGTGCCGCTTCGCGCATCCTGAACCGCGGTCAGCGCCTGGGTGTTTCGTTGCGTCCGGGCCCCGGTTCGTGGAGGCGCGCTCGCCCCAGGTAACGCGAGCTGACAACTCTGCTTCTTATATTCCCGTCACGCCGGTTGGTGTGGCGGGAATATATTGTTTTGCTTCAAATTCAAGATTTATATTGCGTTATTCAACATCTAATGCGCTGATTCTTGTGGTTTTGTCATATTAGAAACGATAAAGTCATGATGATACGTACTGATGCTACGATGTATATACCGTCACATTAGTGTTAATAAATTGGCAGGGACCATGGCAAAGATGCTGAATAAAAACCATAGGCCCCCACCGGATGTCTATATCGCGCTTCTGTTGCCGACGCTACGGCGCTTGTCGAAGACTGTGCCTCGCACCGCCGCCTATGTTAGTGAGCAGTTGCGGCAGCAGACTAAGGCATTGGGGTCGAAGAAGAACCTACCCGATCTTGAATCCGCCGATTTTGCGGTGGCTGTACGTACCACCTTGAAGATCTTGGTGGCACTTCGTTATGCCCAGTTGATGCCTCGCCTGACCCCGTGGGAGAAGAGGAAGTACCTGCTCACTCCTCTGGGTGCCGAGCTGACCTGCACCCCGCATCTGCACGGTTCGGTGCCGCCGCGTGTGGTGAAGCAGGTGCATGCGCTGTGTGCTCAGAGTTTGACGGCGAAGAGCGTGAAGAAGCTGAAGAAGCAGGCGAACGCACTCCTGGCGACTGCGGAGGCGGAGCATCGCCTTATTTTTGGTGCTTCCGATGGTGATGCGGTCACCGGTATGGAGCCGTTCCTCCCTGCTGCCGATGCCGGGGAAGCTACTGCTACCCATAAAGCAACCGGTGCGGAGCACCTTGCACATGCGTTGAATTCTGCGGGTACTGCCAAGACCTGGCCCGTGGGCCCGTCTCCTTTGGATATTATTTTGCGCGCCAGCGATTCACCGGTTATTCATGCTCAGGCGGAATTTGCTGAGCGCTTTACGCAGGATTTAATTCAGCATGTTCACGCGGTGACTCCGGAATATTTTGAGCAGATTGTTGCCGATATTTTTACGGCTCTTGGTTTTAGTACCGAGGTGACCGGCGGCGCCGACGATAAGGGCGTGGACGTTATTGCCCGCTATTCTGATGGCCTGGATTTTGCACCGATTTATATTCAGGTGAAGCATTATTGCGGAACCATGAAGGTCACCCCGAACGAGATTCAGAAGCTTGCCGGTGCGGTGCTTCTGCACGGCGGTTTGCAGGGTGTTTTGGTGACTTGCGGTGCTTTTGCGCAGCCGGTGCCTGAGTATTTGCAGGGTTTGCCGGGGGCACGCAATATTGCTCTGGTTGATCAGCATCAGCTAGTGGAGCTGATGATTCGTCACCGTGTGGGCGTGCTTGATGGTGAGGGCGAGTGCGGTTATCGCATTGACGAGGAGTATTTTGCCCGCGGCATGGAGTAGCCGGGGGGGTATTTTGGGGTGAGTGTTTCACTCTGAACGTCTCTGCTCTTTGCACATTCCCACGTTATTTCACTAAATGTATTTTCACTTTTCCATGAGGATATTTTTCATATATCGGCTGGTTTTAGAAATCTAGGTTATTTCTTGAACCAGCCGATACAATGAGAGGGTAATGCGTTATATATTCTTCGCATTATTTCACGAAGTGTATATACCCGTGACGGTATCAGTGCTTCACCCTAATTTATAGCGTTCTTTTCTGAAGTGTTCGTCATTGAAGACGGTACGTGAGCGGGAGGGTCTGAGAAATCTGCCGTTCCTACTTCTCTTCACGTACTTCTCTTCACGACGGGTTACCAAAGTGTCGACCCAAAAATAAAGATGGTGTCGCCCAGTATTGTGTGAATATTTTCCCGCTCGAATGACTGCACTTTATGAAGAATGCCCGCACGATAAATAACACCAGATAAGGAGCCCGGCGTGGCTTTTGTGAATAAAACAATGCTCCATATCGACCATTCCGAATTGCACTCTCTGCAGCAGGAAACCTCGTGGGAGGCCCTACCCGAGGAAGCACGCACTCTCAGCGTTGCGGCGGCTTTCTCTCTGCTCCGCCATTTTGAGCGCGCTCAGGACCGTGGCGAGAAGGTTTTCTTCCCCGATATGTACACTCCCGTAGGTGTGGACCTGGGTTTCAACATGACTCAGCGTTTCATTGCGGTCGGTGACAATGTTCTCTTCCGTGAGGCGCTCAATAAGCTGATTGCGGCGCTGGTCAACGCTGACTATCTTGAGGTGTCCCTCAGCCAGCTGCATCCGGGCAACCTGCACTACACCCTCAGCGAGGCTGGCCGTGAACTTTTGGGTACCCCGAAGGAACAGCAGGCGCAGGCTCTTCTGCCGGTCCTGCCCCTCCTCAGCGGCGTGTACCTCTACTACCTGAAGCAGTTCTACCCGGTTCTGCTCTCGCATATTACGGTGCGTGAGCTTCTGCCCATCGTCCTGAGTGTTACCCCGGCCTATCCCGCGGCGGCTCCCGTGAAGATTCGTGAGCTGGTGCTGCGCGAGTGCGGTTTTGTGCAGGGCTGGTACGGCCTGTCGTACCTGGAGCAGCGCATTATTGAGCCGGTGATTGCTCAGGCGCTGAGCCTGCTGACCCGTGAGGGCTACCTGCGCACCAAGACGATTCACGAGCACACGGATTCTCCGCTGACTCTGTACTCGCTGTCGCCTTCGGCGAAGGAACTGGTGACCCGCCACGAGGAGACCGGCGTGCCGGCGAGCGAGCTGAGCTCCGTGCTGGCGTCGGTGAAGGATGAGGGCACCTCGATTACCGCCGAGGATATTTCCGCAACCGATGCTCTGCTGACTCATATGGGCGTTCTTCTGCTCAATACCCTCAACGACCACGGTGCCGATGTGGAGCTGAGCCTTCCGAGTCTGGAGCAGGTCTTTGACCGCGATGAGCGTATTCAGCAGGCGTCCTCAAACCCCTATTTTGCGCAGATTGACGCGCAGGATTACATCTACGATGTGCTGATTGCCCACCATTACCTGTCCGAGCGTGAGACCGTCTACTCGTTGGGTTCCGCGCTTGCGCCTGCCCTGGCGCAGATGGCTGAGCCGAGCATTCAGAAGCTGGTGGCTTCGGCGCTGCTGGATCCTGCCGCTGTGGACGCTCTGCCGTACCCGCATCAGCTGCTTCACCCGATTCTGAAGCTTGTGGAGGAGAGCCCGCGCATCTCCTACTACGATATTTACGATGAGCTGAAGCTCGCCCTGGATATCCCGTATCTGCAGGGTGAGGTCGCTCCGCACCGTTACAAGCTGACCCCGCGTCTGCGTAACCGCTATTCGGTGGCGATGCACGTGCTGAAGGGCGAGCGCTACCTGAACGCTCTGCGTGAGGGTACCGGTCGTACTTCCCGTAAGAACCCGGAGCGTTATGAGCTGAGCGAGGCAGGCAAGGAACTGCTGAAGCGCTTCCCGGAGGGTGCTCCGGAGGCTGTGACCGCCCGCATGGCGCCGCTGCCGCCGCAGTCGCTCAAGCACAAGCTGCCTCAGGATATTGCGGCTGAGCTGCAGGCTCGTGAGGAGGCTCTTCAGGCTGCTAAGGAGGCGCGCGCGGCGGAGCGTCAGGCTCGTCTGGCGGCTCGTGAGGGCGCTTCGCGTGAACCGTTGGCTCCGGTGCCGGGTGCTTCTCCGGCGTTGTTGGCGCGTCCGGCTGGTTCGCCGGTGGCGGCTGTTGCCCAGGCTCCCGCTGAGGTTCCGGCGGCTGCGCCGGTCGCTGCTGCACCGATTGCTACTGCCCCCGCCCAGCCGGTTGTTTCCGCTCCGGCTGTTTCGACTGCTGAGCCGTCGGCCGCTCTGCAGGTTGCTGCCGCCCAGGTGCGTGAGGCTCTGAAGCGTTACCGTCAGGTCTTCCGCCGTGAGGCTCTGGCCCCCGCCCTGGCGCAGGTGTCCGAGGAACGTTTCCGCCGTATTGGTTTCGATCTGTTCCTGATGCGCGGCTACACGGTGGAGGCTCTGGAAGCTCAGGGCGTGGACGGCGTGGCAACCCCCGCCACCGGAGAAAAAGAACGCGCATTCTACGTGCGTACTCTGCGCCCGGCAGCTAACGGCGTGCTGTCCGCGAGCGTTCAGCCGCAGGATATTACCGCGTTCTTCCTGGCGATTCACGCCCGCGGCGGTCAGCTCGGTACCTTCATCACGAACGCACCGTTCAGCGATGAGGCGTACGACGAGTTCATCCGCTGCTCGACCAAATACCCGAACATTCTGGTGGATTTGGTGTCCGGCGATGAGCTGCAGGACCGCCTCATTGCGCACCGCCTCGGCGTGGTCGAGGGCACGAACGGCCTGCTGGAACTCAACGGCGAATACTTCGCCAGCTAAGTCGCCAGCTAGCAGCTTGTAACCCATCTGGGTGGCGCCCCGGTCTTCCTCTCCTGCACGTTCAGGAGGGAGAAAGCCGGGGCGTTTTCGCACCTGAGCCCCGGTGAGTTGTCCACAGGTGAGCCTTTTTCCTCGCATTCGGTGCCGCTCAGCCCGTAATATTGCCGGTTTAAGCGAGCTAAATCACCGAAAATCGTGGTTGAAGGCACACCCCTGAGTTAGGATATGAACATGAGCACTTACCAGGAACTTCCCAGCATCTACCGATTGAAGCGCTCGCTGACCGACGTCGATCAGATTGCTAACGAATATTTTGAAAAGGTCCTCGACCTGAACCCCGTCCATGCAACCGAGCTTGGTCGTAAGGGCGTAGAGACTCTATACCCCGACTACTCGCCCGCTGGCGAGAAGGCTTTTGCGCGCCTTGCGAAGAAGACTTTGAAGAAGGTCGATAACGTCCTGCCTATTGATGACGTTGACCTGGTCACCCTGGATGCTCTGCAGGAGCGCCTGAGCCTGTACCGCAAGCAGCACAAGGCTGGCTTTGGTGGCTGGCAGATGAACAATATTGCCTCCGTCCCGCAGGAGGTGCGCTCGGTTTTCGACCTGATGAAGCGCAACACCCAGCAGGACTGGGAGCACATCATTGGTCGTATGCACCGCGTGACCGAGGCGCTGGAGGGCTACATCCAGACCCTTGAGGCGGCTCGTGAAGAGGGCAAGGTCGCCCCGCGCCGCCAGGTGGATATTGTCATTGAACAGACCGCCGCGTACTACGCTCCCGGTGGTTTCTTTGACGAGCTTGCCGCTGAGGTCGCCGAGGCTGTCCCCTCGCTGAAGGATGAGGCTGCCGCAGGTGCCGAGGCTGCAAAGGAAGGCTACCGCCGCCTCAACAGCTACCTGGTGGAGAAGCTGCAGCCGATCGCTCCCTCCCGCGACGCTGTGGGCCGTAAGGCGTACAGCCTGCACTCCCGTTCGTTCCTGGGTACCACCATTGACCTGGACGAAACCTACGCTTGGGGCGTGAAGGAGCTGGAGAGCATTATCGCTCGTCAGCGTGAGGTTGCCGAGGAGATTGAGCCGGGCGCAAGCATTGAGCGTGCGAAGCAGCTGCTCGATGAAAATCCGGCACGTCAGCTGCACGGCACCGATGAGCTGAAGGCGTGGATGCAGAAGCTCGCCGACGCCGCCGTGGAGAACCTGGCGGGTAGCCACTTTGAAATTGGCGGCCCCATGCGCCGTATTGAGTGCTGCATTGCGCCCACGAACGAGGGCGGCATTTACTACACCGGCCCCTCCCCCGATTTTTCGCGTCCTGGCCGCATGTGGTGGTCGGTTCCCGAGGGTGAGGACACGTTCACTACCTGGCGTGAAACCTCCACCGTGTACCACGAGGGCGTTCCGGGTCACCACCTGCAGATCGCTATCGCTACGGCTCTGCAGGGCACCATGAACTCCTGGCGCACAAACATGCTGTGGGTTTCCGGTCACGGTGAGGGCTGGGCGCTGTACGCCGAGCGCCTCATGGAGGAACTGGGCTACCTGAAGGATCCGGGTGACCGCATGGGCATGCTGAACGCTCAGCGTATGCGCGCCGCCCGCGTGGTCTTCGATATTGGTGTTCACTGCGAGATGCCGATTCCCGCGGAGTGGGCTGAGCAGCTGGGCGTTGAGCCGGGCACCATCTGGACCTCTGAGCTGGGTTATGAGTTCTTGAAGCTGAACCTGGACGAGTCCGAGGGTCACCTGCGTTTCGAGTTCCTGCGTTACCTGGGTTGGCCGGGTCAGGCGCCGAGCTACAAGATTGGCGAGCGCCTGTGGCTGGAGCTGCGCGATCAGGCTGTGCGCCGCGGCGATGACATGCGCGCGTTCCACACGCGTGCGCTTCTGCTCGGCTCGGTGGGTCTGGACACTCTGCGCCGCGCCCTGACCGATGAGATGATGCTTCCTCTGGACACTGAGGATGACGACGATGAGGACGACGAGTAGCATCTAGTCTGCTCGCTCCTCGTTGAGTGGATCTCTGGAGCCTCTGAACTAGAGCCTTGAGATTAGGAGCTCTATGGACGAAGCCCCCGCTTCAGCTTTATAGCTGAGGCGGGGGCTTCGTTGTCGAGTTTTAGCTCTCGGGGCTATCCGAAGTTTGCGGCGCCGGGGTCGGTGGTGCCGAATCCCATGCCGGTGGAGTCGTTCAGGTCCACCAGATGCGGGGCGAAGCGGCACCAGTAATCGGTGAGCGCGCCGTTCGATTCGCGGATGCCCACGCCTACGGTGCGTCCGTCGACCACCCACACGCCGAGAATGGGGTGGCTGACCGGATTGATGATGCCCTCGTAGCGCGGTGCCGGGATGTACTCCTGGTAGATGAATTCGCTTTCGGGGGCGTTGGCGAAGAAGTCGTCATCTTCGGGCTTGATGAAGACGTCGTAGTCGGGGGCGTAGATTTCTACGCCGTCGCCTTCACGTCCGAAGAGGGGCTTGCGAACCCAGTTGCGCATACCGCCGCGGTGACCCGCGTAGGTGGGTACGAGGTTCGGGTGGCCGGGGTACTTATCCCAGAGCGCGGCGAGCAGCAGCTTATTGGAGAGGAACATCTTCCAGGCCGGCTCAATCCAGCGCTGCATGGAGTCGTGGTAGGCGAAGAGTAACTTGTCGTAGCCTGCTTCGCTGTCGGTGACCAAATCCTCCCAGGGGTAGAGCTTGAAGAGGTTGGTGATGGCGCGGCCATCTGCGTCCTCCCAGCTCTTGGTTTCATCGTTGAAGATGATTTCGTCGATGGGAATCATGTGGGTTTTGATGCCCGCCTGCTGCGCAGCGTAGGCGATAAGCCAGAGGTTGTTGTAGTCCTCATTGTTCTCGTCAATCTCGGCGGTCACGTGCGCCAGGTGCAGCACGGGCTGCACGCCGGCGGTGATTTCGGGGGCGAAGATGTGGCGCCAACGGTTGGTGAAGGCTTCACCGATTTCACCCCAGTGGGCGTAGCCGCGGGTGTCGAGGCGCTGGTCTTTCGCCCAGGTTTTCTGGCTGACTGCCGCCTCCACGATGCCGGTGGGGGTGTCTGCGTTGTATTCGAGCAGCTTCATCGGGTCGCCGGGCACGCCCGAGTAGGTGAAGTCGAAGCGGCCGTAGAAGTCGGCGTCGCGGCGGTTCCAGGATTCTACGGCGAGGTTGAACGCCGCCTGGGGCAGCCCGAGGGTACCAAACGCACCGGAGGCAATGTACTCGACGGTTTCCAGGCACATGCGGTGCATTTCTTCCGCCTGGGCGCGTACAGAGTCCATTTCTTGCGGGCTGAAAATGTAGGCGGCGTATTCGTTCCAGTAGTGGTCGGTGTCGTGGGGGCCGTCCACGCTGTAGGTGAGGCCTTCCTCAATGATGACGTTCTCCCAGTCGGGTCGGCCGACGGGAAATTCTTCGCGGCGCATGAGGGGCTAGGCTCCTTCGAAGTAGTGAATGGAAAGCGGTGTTGTTACGTCACCGCGGGTGTGGTTGTTCTAGTGAGGAAAATGCGGGCGGGACCGCTCAGTCCCTGCCCGCATTCAGTGTCATGGCTGATGGCTTAGCCGCCGGAGCGGCCGCCACCGGACTTCGAGCCGCCACCGAAACCGCCCTTGCTACCGGACTTCGAGGAAGAGCCAGACTTGGACGAGGAACCAGACTTCGAGGACGAACCCGACTTGGAGGTGTTCGACTTGCTGTAGGAGCCGGTGCTACCGCTATTGCTGGTGCCCTGCTTACCGCTGGAGACCGAGCCGGTGGTCTTGTTACGCACCGTGGAGGTCTTACCGGAGTTATTGGTGCTGGTCACCTTGCCGGAGGAGACGGTGGAGGACTTCTTCGCGCTGCGGTAGGAATCTTCGAAGCTACCGCCCTTGGAAGACACACCGCTGTAGACGGTGCCGTTGCTGGGGCGGGTGGTGCTGCCTCCGGAGAGCTTGGTGCCCACACCGGGAACCGTGGGGGTGCCGGTAGAGTTCGCGGCACTTTGGCGGCCCAGGTAGTACCAGAGGAACGCATTCGAATTATTGTGGGTGGTGGTCGAACCGGAAGTGCCCGACGACCCAGAAGAGCCCGAGGAGCTGGAGGAACCGGAAGAACCCGACGAGCTCGACGAGCCCGAGGAATCGCTACTGGACGAGTCGGTCGGCTCCTGAACGCCTGCCTTCTCACATTCGCTATCTTCCACGCGCAGGCCGGTCTTCGCGTCCTGGCAGACGCGGGCGTACTCTTCGCCCTGCGACAGGAACGCGTTCTCTTCCTGGTGCATGGAGTTGTAGGCGAAGATGCCACCGCCAACCAGCAGCACGCCAGCGCCAGCTA
>ERZ1699239.288-NODE-288-length-14016-cov-2.737778_pt1 | contig 14016 bp, 10 predicted proteins | sample MGYA00581536_ERZ1699239 | MGnify/ENA primary metagenome ERZ1699239 (study PRJEB42319, sample SAMD00040333) | human oral metagenome | material: saliva | host: Homo sapiens | study: EMG produced TPA metagenomics assembly of PRJDB4115 data set (Metgenomic analysis of...
GCATCACGCATAGCCAAACCATTCATCACGGTTGCAAGCATCCCCATATGGTCGCCCACTACGCGATTCATCCCCGCTTTAGCTAATTTTGCGCCACGGAATAAGTTACCGCCGCCGAGCACAACACCAACTTCCACGCCCATTTCAATTAATTCTTTAATCTCTAACGCCATACGATCAAGGATTGAAGGATCGATACCGAAGCCCTCATCTCCTTGTAATGCTTCACCACTTAATTTCAATAAAATACGTTTGTAAATTGGTTGGCTCATTTGTCTTTTCCTTTGTCGGTTACAAAATTTGGCTTATTCTAGCAAAAGAGCGAAAAAGTTAAAAATGGAAATTGGTCAGAAAAGTGCGATAAAATATCGCTGTTTTGATTTTATAGGTAAACTTTATGAAGATTTCAAAAACCTCACAAATTTTAACCGCACTTTTTTCTTTGGCTTGTGCCATTGCTGCCGGTTATTTGATTTTACGAGGTTCAGGGATGTTTCCTGAGCCATCTATTAGTCTGATTTTACTCACGGCTATTTTCATTATTTTATTAAGTAGTAGCCGAAAATCTTTCTATTTTATTTTATTCCCCTTAGTTTGCTTACACGCAATTTATACGCCGACAGGCTTAAATTTTGGTGCGCCAAGCTATCAATATATTGCATCGGTTCTCGCGACGGATATGTTAGAGACCAAAGAGTTTCTCATGCAAATCCCCGTGAGTAGCTATTTAGCGGCATTGGCTATTCCACTATTAGTCTTTTTACATTACAAAAGTGCGGTCAAATTTGGCGTGAAATTTTATCGCAATAAAACATTTATCGCTTTGGCTACCTTGTTAATTGGTTATAACTTACCAATTGCTGCGCCATTAAAAGAAACAATAGATTCGAGTGTACAAATTGTTAATGAATGGCAAAAATTGAAAAAAATGTCACAGGAAAGCAACTGGGGACAATCCACATTAGAAAATTCTAAATACCAAGATTATGTGATTATTTTGGGTGAAAGTGCGAGAAAAGATTACTTACATGCGTAAGGATACCCCGTTAATGACAAGCCATTTATGTCATAAGCAAATGGCACACTTATTGATGGCATGACCTCCGCCGGAACCAACACTGTCGCCTCATTGCGATTGATGTTGACTTTACCTGATAAAGAAAAATGGGAACCAAACTATGACTTAAGCTTAGTGGATCTCATTAAGTCTGCAGGTCTGAAAACCTACTGGCTTTCTAATCAAGGTTTCTTAGGTGAATATGACACGCCAGTTGCTTCGCTAGCCTCAAAATCTGATGAAACCATTTTCTTGAAAAAAGGCGGGAGCTTTAATTCGACAAACTACAGCGATTTTGATTTAATCCCTAAATTTGCCCAAGTTTTAGAAGATCCAACGCAAGGTAAACGCTTTATTGTGTTACACATTTATGGTTCACATCCCCTTGCTTGCGATCGTGTTGAAGATTATCCGAAAATTTTCAGCGACAATGAAATCGAGAAAAAGAACGAATACTTAAATTGCTATATTACGTCCATTAAGAAAACTGATGATTTTATTAAGAAAGTGTATGAAACCCTCAAAGAAAACGAGCAAAAAACACACCGCACTTTCTCGATGATTTATTTCTCTGATCATGGCTTGTGCCATCAGGAAGATGATAAACATGGTGTGACTTTATTTAACCAAAACTGTCACAGCCAATTACATCATAATATTCCGCTCTTTAAGATTTCATCTGATGATACGGCACGTAAAGAATACAAAGCCTTTAAATCTGGTTTGAATTTCTTAGAAGGCATCGCTAATTGGATAGGGATTAAAAATCCGAAGCTGACATTAGAAGAAGATTTATTCTCTGAACAAGCTGACAAAGACGATTATGGGCTGAAAAAACTGATTGAAGAAAAATATCGTAAAGATGCAGACCCCGCCATCGATATTCGTCCAAAGAAATAAAGCATCTCAAATTTAAGATAACAAAAAAGCCGATATTGAATATCGGCTTTTTTATAATATCTCAATGGAGAAAATTAAGCGTTACCGCCAGTGATTTTTGCAACTTCAGCTGCGAAATCTTCTTCTTTTTTCTCGATACCTTCACCTACTTCTAAACGGATGAAGTTAGACACTGAAGTATTTACTGATTTTAAGAAGTCGCCTACAGATACAGAAGGATCCATTACGAATGCTTGACCTGTTAATGAAACTTCACCAGTGAATTTCTTCATACGGCCTTCAACCATTTTCTCTGCAATTTCTTTTGGTTTGCCAGAGTTAACTGCGATATCAATTTGGATTTGACGCTCGTGTTCAACTACTTCTGCAGGTACATCTTCTGGGTTCACGAACTCTGGTTTAGATGCCGCTACGTGCATTGCCACTTTTTTAAGTTCATCAGCTGAACCTTCACCCGCAACTAACACACCGATTTTCGCACCGTGTAAGTATTGAGCAATCACTTGACCATCTAAGTAAGCAACACGACGGATGTTCATGTTCTCACCGATTTTAGCCACTAATGCAGCACGTTTTTCTTCAAATTGTGCTTGTAACGCTTCGATAGTAGTACCTTTGTGTGCTGCTGCAAAATCAGCTACTTCGTTTGCTAAACCTAAGAAGCCAGCATCTTTTGCTACGAAGTCAGTTTCACAGTTCATTTCAACTAATACACCGAAACCACTTTCTACACGAGCAAGGATAACACCTTCAGCTGCAACACGGCCTGCTTTTTTAGCTGCTTTAGCTTGACCAGATTTACGCATATTGTCGATTGCTAACTCGATATCACCGTTTGCTTCAACTAATGCTTTTTTACATTCCATCATACCGGCACCGGTACGTTCACGAAGTTCTTTTACTAATGATGCTGTGATTTCAGCCATTTTAAAAATCCTCTGTCGAAAGTACGATTTATTTTGACCGCACTTTTAGATAAAAATATAGGGGCTAAATTTAGCCCCTATGCCAATTAATCGTTTGATTATTAAGGGCTTCGCCTTACTGCAAAACTTAAATTATTCTGCGTCAGCTGCTAATTCTTCAGCAACTTGAGCTTCGTTACCACGACCTTCTTTAACCGCTGCTGCAGCTGCAGAAACGTAAAGTTGGATAGCACGAGTCGCATCATCGTTACCTGGGATAACAAAATCTACGCCTGCTGGAGTTGAGTTAGTATCAACGATAGCAAATACAGGAATACCTAGGTTGTTTGCTTCTTTAACCGCGATATGTTCGTGGTCTGCACCGATAACGAATAACGCATCTGGTAAGCCGCCCATATCTTTGATACCGCCAAGGCTTAATTCAAGCTTTTCCATCTCACGGGTACGCATTAACGCTTCTTTTTTGGTTAATTTGTCAAAAGTACCGTCTTGAGATTGAGTTTCTAAATCTTTTAAACGTTTAATTGATTGACGAACGGTTTTCCAGTTAGTCAACATACCACCTAACCAACGGTGGTTTACGTAATATTGTTGACAGTCTAATGCTGCAGCTTGTACTGCTTCTTGAGCAGCGCGTTTAGTACCAACAAATAATACTTTACCGTTGTTGCTAGCAATACGGGTTAATTCCGCTAAAGCTTCGTTGAATAAAGGTAAAGTTTTTTCTAAGTTGATGATATGAACACCGTTACGAGCACCAAAAATGAAAGGTTTCATTTGTGGGTTCCAGTAACGAGTTTGGTGTCCGAAGTGTACGCCCGCGTTGATCATGTCGCGCATTGAAACTTGTGCCATAATATTTTCCTTTTGTTGGGGTTGAGCCTCCACATATCAGCTAATCGACCGTTTGGCACCCCGATTAAGCCTTAATGATATGTGTGTGTTGTTAATAATTAAAAACGCTGCTTTTGAAACCCAAAAACAGCGGTGCGATTTATACCATAAAGTGCGGTCAAAAACCAGTTTATTTTGTTAAATTCATCACTTTTCTTGCTTTAATAAACAATAAAGGGGGACGATGCCGCAAATCTTTAAATTCATCATGCCATTGTGGCTGCTCGGCTAACATTGGTTCAGCCATTTGTTCAATTTGAAAACCTGCGGCAATTAAATCATTAATAATCGTTGCTGTCGTGCGGTGATAAGTTTTGAAAGGTTGTCGAAACCAATTTCGCTCTCTCAGCCCTTCATCACGGTAATGATTTAAACGATAAGCGACTTGCTGTTTTTGCTCATTTTTTTCCCAGCGTTCCCCTTCTTTATGGCTAGTCGTAATCGGATGCTCTTGGGAAAAAACTAATGTACCGTTAGGCTTAAGTTTGTTGGCAATAGACGCTAATAAAGCAGGAAAATCTTCAATATAATGAAAAGCAAAAGAGCTGGTAATGACATCAAAATCACTTTCTGGCAATTCCGTTAATTTTTCCATCGGTAACTGATATAACGAAAAACGTCCTGAAAATTGACCGCACTTTTGCAGATCTTGTTCAGCTTGTTCTAGCATTTTAGCTGAAAGATCTGTTCCTACTACTCTCTCCGCATTGCGTTCTAAATAGAGTTGCAAATGTCCGCCAGTTCCACAACCTAGATCGAGCAATTTTTTCCCTTGTAAATCGGGTAATAGGGAAAGCATAGTTGGCTTTTCCACTATTTCATTGAGACTGATTGGGTTAGAGCGAAGTTTTTGATAAAGCACAAAGAAGTTTTCTTTATCGTAAACGCTCGTTTTGTTATTCATCTCGTTTCCTATGTAAAATTAAAAAGGGCGTATAAGATACGCCCCTACAATATTAACGCGAAAACTTATCCTGCGAAACTTGCAAACCATCCTAAGTTTGCGCCTACTTGTGCCACAATATTTAACACACCGAATAAGATCACAAAACCAATCATAAAATTACCGCCATATACTTTATAAGTCGCATTTGGGAATTTTTGGCGACTGGCTTTAGCAAGCAGTGCTGGCACGATTGCAGCCCAAATTGTTGCAGCTAATCCAGCATAACCAATGGCAATCACGAAACCATAAGGGAATTGTAAACTTAACAATAGTGGCGGTAAGAATGTCACCAATGTGGTTTTTGTTCTGCCTAATAAGCTGTCATCAAATTTAAATAAGTCGGCAATATAATCAAATAAACCTAAAGTTACCCCTAAGAATGAAGTAGCAATAGCCATATAAGCAAAGAAATTCAACACAACGGCAATGTATTCTACTTCAATGTATTTGTGTAACGCTTCTAATAATGCTGATACATCGCCACCTTTTGCAATCACCGGAGCAAACTCGGTACGCGGTAAATTACCTTGCACCGCAAGCTGCCATAAGATGTAAATCACTAAGGCTAAACCTGTACCAATAAAGATCGATTTCATCACTCGGCTACCATCACGATCGTAATATTTGACGAGGCTCGGAACATTTCCGTGGAAACCAAAAGACACTAAGCAAACTGGAAGTGCGGTCAATAAATAAGGCAAATAGCTTTGTTCACCTTCCGCAATAGTATTGAATAACACCTCTGTTTTTACAGAGCTCAATAAGCCTGCGGTAGAAAGGAAGAAAGCCACCACCATTCCAACAATCAAAATGGTTGTGAAACGGTCCACCGCTTTAGTAGAAAGCCAGACGAAAGCTGCAAGAATAAAACAGAAAATCAAGGAACCAGAAGTACGTCCAATATCGACCGCACTTTCAGCGGAGCCAAAGGCTTGATTAAGCAAGTTTTGTGTAATACCACCGCCAGAGGTGATATAGGCATAAGTTAAAATATACAACACGAAAGCAACGGAAAGACCATTGATAATATTCCAACCTTTTCCTAACAAATCTTTCACGATGGTGTCAAAGCTTGAGCCGGTAGGATAATGTAAGTTGGCTTCTAAGATCATCAAACCTGATGTGGTCATACAAAACCAGGTGTAAACCAAAGCCAGAATAGAGCCGATAAACCATACGCCCGCCGTCGAAGTTGGATTAGCGAGCATACCTGCACCAATCGCGGTACCCGCAATAATCATGGCGCCGCCTAATAAAGAAGGAGATTTTTTTATTGTCATCGTTAAGTCCTAAAATAAAAATTTGCACTATTATAGTAGTGCAAATTTAAAAGACAATCTTTTTGTATCGACAAAACGCAATAAATTCATATAATCAGCCATCTCAACAAAAGGATAATTTATGAAAAAACAACTCAAAAGTTTTGCTTTTGCTGTATTAGCAGGGGCGGTTATCACGTCTTGTGCGGATTCTGCCTCAATCAATCAAGAAGCAGCAAGTAGCTATACACAAGAAATGGGGAAAATTCGCTCACAAGGTACGATTGATACCACATCAAATACCGCAAGACGTATTCATCATGTCTTTAACAAAATGGTGCCTTATGCAAACCAAGCAAACGAAACAGGCTTAAAGTTTAATTGGCAAATCAATGTCATTAAATCTAAAGAGCTCAATGCTTGGGCAATGCCTGGCGGGAAAATGGCTTTCTACACAGGTTTAGTAGATACCTTACAACTAAACGACAATGAAATTGCCGTTGTAATGGGACATGAAATGGCACACGCCTTAAAAGAACATGGTAAAGCCAAAGCCAACTTCGGCACCATGAGTGCCATTGCAGGCGCTATTGGTGGAACTGCACTGTCTGTCGTAGTTGGAGCTGATGTAACTGATTTAGTTACACTCACTAAAGACTTTGCTTTAGATAAACCTTACTCTCGTAGCGCAGAAACTGAAGCGGATGAAGTTGGATTAATGCTAATGGCTCGCTCAGGTTACAATCCTCAAGTCGCACCAGGTTTATGGCAAAAAATGGCTAAAGCCTCAGGTGGTTCTAAAGGGGCACTTGATGTGTTAGCTTCTACTCACCCAAGTGATGAATCCCGCCAAGAAAACTTACAACGCTTATTACCTGAAGCGATGGAACTTTATAAAGCGGCAAAAAATAAAAATGGTTAAATAAAAACGGTTAAAAATTTGACCGCACTTTCATAAATAAAAAGCGAACATTATGTTCGCTTTTTTAATCTCTCAAAGAAAACCGCACTTGAAAAATCAAAGTGCGGTTTGTTTTTATAGTATTTTCAATTAATGTTGTTCGTTAATGTGACCTTCAATTGGTTTTACATTTTCATCAAACACTGGTAACGGTTTGTGTTCGCTTGCAATGTAAGAATAAATCACTGGCAACACGAACAAGGTAAACAATGTACCGATTGCCAAACCTGCCACGATAACGATAACAATACTGAAACGAGATACCGCACCTGCACCTGTTGCATAAAGCAACGGTACAAGACCTGCAATCATCGCTGCGGTTGTCATCAGAATTGGACGTAAACGTACTTTAGCCGCTTCGGTAATCGCTTCAACACGCGTTTTACCATGATTTAACTGCTCTTCTTTCGCTACTTCACACATTAAAATACCGTGTTTTGTGATAAGACCAACTAAGGTAATCAAACCAACCTGTGAGTAGATATTTAGCGTTGTCCCTGCAATACCAATAAATCCGAAAGCATTTAAGGCCAACAATGCACCACTCACAGCTAACGGAACAGAAATCATAATCACGATTGGATCGCGAATTGATTCAAACTGAATCGCCAAGACTAAGAAAATAATTACTACCGCAAGTAAGAACGTTACAGCAAGTGCATTACCTTCTTGTACTAACTGACGCGCTTCACCTTTAAAGTCATAGTTATAACCCTGTGGTAACGTATTTTTCGCATTGTCTTGCAACCATTGGATTGCATCACCAATTGAAGTCCCAGGCATCGGTACAGCACTAATCACCGCAGAGTTTAACTGACTGAAACGAGGCAATGTACTTGGTTGCGGTTCCAATGTAGCCGTCACCAAGCTGCTTAATGGCACAGAGGTACCATTTGCCGCAGTGACGTAATACTTATTAAAACTTTCCGGTGATAAACGATTGTCACGTTTTACTTGGGAAATGATTTTATAAGCACGGCCGTCAATATCCACACGTTCAATGGTTGCGGCAGATAAGAAACTCCCTAACGTACGGCTGATTTGTTGCATTGTAATGCCATAAGTTCCTGCTTTTTCACGATCGATCTTAATGCGCATTTGAGCGGTATCAAATTTAAGATCGAGATTGGTATAAACGAACTTACTGGATTTTTGCATATCCTCTAAGAATTTACCGGCTACATTTGCTAAATCGCCGTAATCTTGTGATGTGCTGATCACAAAACCAATCGGAGGTCCTTGCTCCCCTGTATCAATTTCTGGGAACGAGAAGCCTTGTACAGATACCTCAGGAATTGATTTCGCTTTCGCATTTAATTCATTTAAGATCTCAGTTTGGCTTTTTGAACGTTCTTTCCAGTCTTTTAACGTAATGACGTTTAAAGATTGGTTAGAACTTGGCGCACCTGAAATTGTCATGGCAAACTGCACTTCTGGCGTATTTTTTAAAATCTCTTGATAAGGTGCCATCGCATTTTGCACATAATCCACGTTTACGTTAGACGGTGCTGAACCAATCGCCAAAAATGCCCCTTTATCTTCTGGTGGGGTTAATTCACTTGAAAGTGATTTAAACAATACCGGTAAGGTCGCAAAGATAATCGCTGCAAACATCAACATACATTTACGATTAACCATCACCAAATCAAGGACATACGCATAAGCTGCATTTACTTTGCTTAGTGTATGCTCTACTCGTTGCTCTAATTTACTTGGCTCCGCATTCGATTTCAGTAACTTGCTGGTCATCATTGGTGAAAGTGTTAATGCCACGATACCTGAAATAAATACCGCTCCTGCAAGGGTTAAGGCGAACTCTTTAAACAATGTACCCGTAATCCCCCCCATTAACGCCATTGGAGAATATACTGCAATCAAGGCAATGGTCATGGAAATAACCGGAACGGCAATTTCACGCGTACCAATAATCGCCGCACGGAATGGCGTTTCCCCTAACTTAATGTGACGATCCACGTTTTCCAAAACAACAATCGCATCATCTACCACTAAACCGATAGCCAGAACCAATGCTAGCAACGTCATCAAGTTAATGGAGAAATCCAAGGTTTGAAGCAACATAATTACCCCGATTAATGAAATCGGAATGGTAATAATTGGGATCAAAATCGAACGGAATGAACCAATAAACATGGTAATCACCACCAATACGATCAGCGTTGCCTCAACAATCGTTTTGATTACTTCATTAATTGAGTTATTAATCGCAATTGTACGGTCATATAAGATGTCAGATTCAATAGCATCCGGCAGATTATTTTTGATGCTCTCATAAAGTGGACGCACTTTTTCTGCAACGGTTAATGGGTTAGCTGACGAAGTTGGGTTAATCGCTAATACAACAGAATCTGCGCCATTCGCTACCGCACGTGAGCTATCGCTTGATTTATTTAACTCAATATCAGCGATATCGCGTAAACGTACTAACTTATCACCGCTAGACTCTACAATTAAATTACCTAATTCTTCAACCGATTTTGTTGTGGTTTCTACTTTGTTTTTATAGGTTACAAAATAGCCATTATCATTACCAGCCGCCGTTTGAACGTTATTCGCTGATAATGCAGACATCACTTTTGTGGCTGAAAGGTTTTGAGCCGCCATTTTTTCTGGATCTAACCAAATACGAAGTGCGTACTCAGATGCACCAAAGATCTGCACACTCGCCACCCCTTCTACAGTAAAGAACTGAGGTTTGACTACGCGTTGAATATAGTCAGTCACTTGGCTTGCATCAAGTTTGTTAGAACGGAAACTAATATACATAATTCCCGAACCACCTGTAGAGGAAGAAACCGTTGGATCTTCAATACCACTTGGCAATTCAGAACGAACCGAGTTAACTTTGGCTAACACATCTGCCAAGGCTGCATTCGGATCGGTATTTAATTTCATTTTTACGGTGACTGTTGAAGTGCTTGGGCTAGAGCTTGAAGACATATAGTCCACATTGTCTGCTTGTGCTACCGCTTCTTCAATTTTCGAGGTCACAAATGCCTGAATTAAGTTTGCATCTGCACCTGGATATGCGGTGGTCACCGTAATTACCGTTGTGGTCATTTTCGGATATTCGCGCACAGCCAATTTCGAGATCGCTTGTAAACCTAAAATAATGATTAACAAGCTAATCGAAACCGCCAAAACAGGGCGACGAATAAATATATCGGTAAATCTCATTCGCTTTTCCTAATTAAAGATTCGTTTTATTTGCAGGTTGTTCTGTACCCACGCCCGCTTTATCTGCAACAGAAACTAATGCACCATTACTTAAGTTTTGCTGACCACCAGTCACAATTTTATCGCCAACTTTGACTTCATCGCCTTTTAATTGGGCATAAATGCCTTGACGATCTTTCGTAAATACAGTGATTGATTTTGCACGGTACATATTCGCCGCTTTTTCTGCGCCGCCTAATTTCTCAATATCTTCATCAGAAAGTGCGGTCAAAATATAAAGCGATTCGCCATACATGTTGTAGCTCACTGCCACTTGTGGCACAACGATTTGATTATGCTCAGTTGGTAAAGCGACATTTAAGCGAGTAAACATACCGGATAATAATTTTGCACCATCTTCTGGTTCAAATGTTGCTTGAACATCGACTAAACCCGTTGAAGAATTAATTGCTGGCTCAATTGCAGTAACCTTCGCGGCAAAGGTTTCACCTTTACGCGCATCTGCCGTAGCCGTTACTTTTTGACCAATATGCAATTTATCTAATAGGTTTTGAGCAATCGCAAAATCGACTTTCATTGAAGAACGATCTTCCACACGCACAATTTCAGTACCGTTTGAAACATACTGACCAACATTCACTTTCACGATACCAGCTTTACCATCAAATGGCGCGACGATTTGGCGACGCTCAATGGTTGCTTTTAATGACTCAATATTTGCCGCTTGTGCTTCATAAGCTGATTTTGCGTTATCTAATTCTTGACGAGAAACGGCACCGCTGCCTGCAAGGTTTGCATAACGTTGATAAGTTTGACGTAATGACACCACTTGAGCTTGAGCCGCTTGTAAGCTTGCACGCTCAACGGAACTATCTAACTCAACTAACAAATCACCCTTTTTCACGCTTTGGCCATTTTGCACGAGCACTTTAGACACGGTTCCAGCGCTTTGTGCACTTAACATCGCCCCTTGATTTGGACGAACAAGACCGGTTGTTTCAATGATCGGCGTCCATTCTGAAGCCTTAACTGTCATTGCGGTAACAGGAGAAGCTGTTTCAGGTTTATTTGCTAAGAAATCAGCAATGCCTTTTGCTTTCATTTGATTAAGAAAAATCATTGCAGCAAAAATTAACACAAATACGCCTAACGCTAATTTCAAAAAGAAAACGTGCGAACGCTTTGGTCTATTAGTTTGAGTTATACTCATTTGGAAAACTCCATTAAGACAATAAAATGACTACTTCTGAATTGCACGCCAAGAGCGTTCAATGACAGATTCTAATACCACATCGGTAACCGCTATACCGAGAAATTTGTTATCTGAGGCTAAAACTATTGCAGTATCTAGACTCAGCAAAAATAAAATTCGAGGATCTAAATCAGCTAACACATTTGCTGCTTGTCCCTTTATACAAAACTGATCCCAGCATGAATGTTCCATCTTTTTACAGATCTCAATAAATTCTGGCAAGGATTGATATTGGTTCATATTTGACAAAATTTTTGGATTTTCTTGAAGAAAATGCCAAATATTCCACCACATTTTTCTGTATTGTTCGAAAAAAGGTTGATTTTCATCAAAACCTTCTTCAATCGCCAAAACAAACTTATTGAACACTCGACGAGCAAATTGTGCTAATAACTCGTCTTTACTCTTAAAATAAAGATAAATCGTACCCGCTGCGATGCCTGCGTCCTTGGCTAACTTATGCATAGAAAGATGATGTAATCCTTCTTTTGCCATAAGACGATCTGTTGCATCAAAGATCTGCTCGCTGACATCAAGCTTCGTTTTAGAGGCTTTTACTTGTCGCATAATAAAAAATTAAATTCTTAGGGTTATATATGAGAAAGGTCATTTAAGATGAATATCAAAAATGAATAAACGTTCATTTTATTGATTTTTCGTTTTTTGGCAAGTGAAAATATAAAAAAAGTGCGGTTATTTTTAACCGCACTTTTAAATTCTGAATTACATTCCAATCACTACGCAACTCGCCACTGATTTTGCTTTATCTTGTGCTGCTGTTGCGGCATCTCGACTACCAAATGGTCCCACGCGTACGCGGTTCCATTCTTCACTTGTCGCAATTTGCGCATTCACACCAGCCATCGCAAGACGACCTTGTAAGCTTTCTGCTTGTGCACGATTTTTAAATGCACCACATTGTAAACCAAATTTTTTGCTGCCAGCCTGTACTTGTTGTTCAGCTGGTTTCGGTTCTGCTTTTTTCGGTTGCTCAGTTTTAGCTGGTTCCGTTTTAGCTGGTTCCGCCTTCACTACTTCTACTTTTTTCGGAGGTTCAGGCTTTTTAACTGGCTCTGTTTTTTTAACTGGCTCAGGCTTTTTCGCTTCTGGGTTTGCTGTTTGCTGAGCTAGCTGAGTTTGAGCTGTCTGTGCGGGTTGAGCTTGCTGTGCTTGAGCAGCAGCTTTTTCTGCATTCGCCGCTTCTTGCTCTTTACGTTGAGCTTCTAATTTTTTCGCTTCTTCTGCCGCTTTTTGCTCCTTTTCCATTTGAATCAGCACTTGACGCTGCTCTTCCGTCAAACGCATATTTTTTTCAACGGAAGAAGGATTATTATCCACCGGCACCGTACGGGTTTCTAATTCTTTAATGTAGTGCCACACTTCTTCTGGGCGATTTGGTAACACACTTTTCGGTTGCGGTTTTTCCGGCTGAACATTTGTCGTCACTACAGGTGCTGGTGTTTTACTTTTTAAGAAGTAAAGCCCTAACCCAAAACCTAATACCGCCACCAACGCAAGAACAATTAAGGTATTGCGATTAAAACTTTTCTTTGCTTTCTTTTTATTATTTTTTGAGCCGCTTCGACCGGCAAAATCTCGATGAGCCACGATAAAATCCTAAAATATTCGATAAATTAAACTTAGAGTATAAAAAAACGCTTAATTCTACTGGAAAACAGTGCATTTTTCTAGGGAATTTTTGCTAACTCAAATCCAATGGATCCACATCTAAAATTAACCGCACTTGAGAAGACTTTATCAGCTCTGGTGAATATCGACTCAATGCCGACTGTAATTGTTTCCGAGAAGTATGCTGTAATAATAACTGCCAGCGATACTGCCCCGCTTTTTTGCTGAACGGTGCAGGAATCGGCCCCAATACTTGCAAGCCTTCTATTTTTTGTTCATAGAAGAAAGACGCCAATTGCGACAATGCATTTTCCGCCTCTTCAGAATGACGACATTGCGCTTTAAACAACGCTTGGAAACTAAATGGAGGCAAGCCCATATTATGCCGCAACTTCAAGGTTTCTTCTGCAAAGGCTTGATAGCCCTTTTCAAGCAAGGTGGTTAATAACGGATGATCCGGATAATGGGTCTGCAAAACCACTTCCCCCTGTTTTTCAGCTCTGCCTGAGCGCCCCGCCACTTGTACATAAAGCTGCGCCAAGCGTTCTTCAGCTCTGAAATCAAGAGAAAACAGCGCATTATCCACATTCACTAAAGCAACCAAGGTGACATTCGGGAAATGGTGTCCTTTGGCTAACATTTGGGTACCAATTAAAATCTGGCTTTTACCTTGCTGAATATCCTCTAAATAACCTTCAAGCTTGCCTTTTCGTGCCGTGCTATCACGATCGATACGAGCAATATTATATTGAGGGAAACGTGCTTTTAGGGTTTCTTCTAACTGTTCCGTGCCTAAACCCGTTGTGACTAAATGTGTTGAACCGCAATGACCACATTGCATCGGCACTGTTTTTTGTGCGCCACAATGATGGCAGCGTAAAACGCGCTGGTGTTGGTGGTAAGTATAAGGTTTTTCACAATGATGACATTCATCAATCCAGCCACATTCATGACATAACAACACAGGCGCAAATCCACGTCGATTAAGGAATAACAA
>ERZ1699239.290-NODE-290-length-13976-cov-3.743808_pt1 | contig 13976 bp, 10 predicted proteins | sample MGYA00581536_ERZ1699239 | MGnify/ENA primary metagenome ERZ1699239 (study PRJEB42319, sample SAMD00040333) | human oral metagenome | material: saliva | host: Homo sapiens | study: EMG produced TPA metagenomics assembly of PRJDB4115 data set (Metgenomic analysis of...
CGACCCGTGGTACGGCGGCCACCAGGACTTCCTGGACACCCTTGAGGTCATCGAGCGGGTCACCCCGCAGATCCTCGCCCTCGTACGCTAGGCGCGCGGACTGATTTCTCGTTGCCCATTAATTTCGCACGTAATTCCCCTTAGGGATCTTCGGGTTACCCCGAGAAAACCGCATGATTTCAACGTTTAGAATTCAAATGTTGAAATAGTGGTGGTGGAATTACGTGCGAAATTAGTGTTGAGGGTGATAGCTCGATAAGTATCCGCTCAGGACATCAAGGAAGCCAGCGTTCTTCACGGTGGCGTGTGCGTCTTCTAGTCCGGTTTCTGGGACGAGGTGATGGAGGGCTGTCACCGAGACCGGAACCTCTCGCGCAAAGTCGCCATTCATGACGTCATCATAGGTGAATCGAAGGACGACGAATCCGCGCCGTAGGAGTTCTCGATCCCGCTTGAGGTCCTTCTCGTGCTGCTCTTTCGATGAGTGGAAGGCCCACCCATCCACCTCGATGACGATGAAGCCGAGGATGATCATGTCGACCTCGCCGACTCCTTCAATCCAGACTCCGACCTGCGGCGTTAGCCCCATGTCGATAAGTTGCAAGCGGGCAACGGTTTCGAGGATCGAGCGGGCTCGGTCCGACGAGAGGGAAAGCGCTTCTCTGAGGTGAGGCAGTCGGCTGCCGGTTGGTGGGATAGTGAGCGTCGAGACGTCGTAGAGTCCGCGATTGCGTGCGGCATCGAGCATTGGCAGAGACACCTTCAGCGGCATGCAGACGAGCACTCGCTCCAAGACTGTCCCGATGCTGGCGACGTGTGTGCGCCTTTCTTCGTCGCTCACGAACTGTTCCCTATGGATGCATACGTCATCGAAGCGGCGTAGCTTCGACGGGTGCATTCCGCGGTTATATGAAACTGACAGGTGGGTCTTTTGTGGGCGTTCTTCCATGAGGACCGGAAGTTCGTAAATTTGTGCAGCGCTGACGCAGGAGATGCACGCGTTGTATACAAAAGCGCGAACCTGATCGAGAGTGAAGCTGTTCTTATCGTAGATCCAGCCTCGGTAGTGGCCGATGGACTGGGGGAGCATTGTGGGAGTGAGCTCTGCGTGGCGCAAGCTCGATAGTTTGGTGATTCCGTGCCGTTTACGTAGCTCTTCGTTGAGATCCATGTACAGATCATGCTACTTTGTCACGCTTCGTGTGAGCTGTTTGAAATATCTGTGGATAACTAAGAAATTTCGCACGTAATTCCCCGCCGAGGTCTTTTTGAAACCTCGCGAAAACCGCATGATTTCAACGATCTGATTTCAAATCTTGAAAGAGGGGTGGGGGAATTGCATGCGGAATTGATAGGGGGCCAGTATTGCCGCCGAATAGAGCGAGCGGCCACCTTGCGGTAGCCGCTCGCTGTGCTAAAGCGTGGCGCCTCAGTCCGGCAGGGATGCTCCCGCCTCGGTGAGCAGGGTGCGGATCTGCTCCTCGACGCCCTTCGTGCCGCGGCCCATCGCGACCAGCTTGCCGTCCGCGCCCGCGATGAAGTGCGTCGGCCACGCCGTCGCGCCGTAGGCCTTGAAGGCCTCGAGGTCCGGGTCCAGAGCCACCGGGTAGGTGATGCCCAGCTTCGAGATTGACGCGTTCACGACCGACGCGTCGCGCTCAAAAGCCTGCTGGGGTGAGTGCACGCCCACGACGACCAGGCCGTAGTCCTTGTACTTCTCGTAGATGGCCTCGAGCTCGGGGATCTCGCGCTGGCAGTTCGTGCACGAGCTCGACCAGAAGTCCACGAGCGTCACCGTGCCGGACGGCTGGCCCAGGGTGTTGAGCCACTCCGACGCCTGGATGGTGGGCATGACGCCGCAATCCTTCGCGCCATTGCGTGCGCACTGCGCGAAGTCGGTGCTCGCCTCGACCTCCTTCTCGGGCTCGCAGGCGCCGTCCTCGCACGCGCCCCCGGTGCTGGCCTCGAGCGCGGCCGTGTAGTCCGGGATCATGCGCTGCAGGGCCATCGGGGCGTCCGTCGCGATACCCAGCGCGAGCGCGATCATGGCGACGCCCGCAGCGATGCGCAGCGGCTGCTGGCGGGTCTTGAGGAAGCGGGCCGCGACGCCCGAACCGGCGATCGCGACGATCATCAGCGGGATCGACACGCCGATCGCGAAGGAGATGGCCAGGCCGATGATGTGCCACGTGATCTGCCCGGAGCTCGAGGCCACGATGATCGAGGTCAGCACCGGGCCCGCGCACGGCACGAAGGCCGCGCCCAGGACGAGGCCGAGGCCGAAGCCCGCGCTGTCGCCCGTCGTACGGGGTGCCAGGCGTGCGAAGGGGCGCTCCATCACTTCCATGATCTTCGGGACGATCATGCCGATACCGACGGCCAGCAGCAGGATGATGCCCGTCCATCGGATCACGGCCTGCGGCAGGTGTAGCAGGCTCAGCAGCGCCGAACCCGCGACCGTGATGATCATGAACGAGGTGACGAGGCCCAGGACGATGAGCACGGGGCGCCGCGTCACCGAGTCGCTGCCGTCGGCCTTCACGGCCTTCTTTGGAGCTTCCCCGCCCAGGTTCACGCCCGGGGCGAGGCGGAAGAGAGACGAATCAACACCTGCCTGTGCCTCCGGGGAAGACGCGGATCGAGGAGCCCCGGCCTCGTTCGAGGAGGATGTCGAGTCGCGGGAGCCAGCGGCGCCCAGGAAGAGTGCGGGTAGGACGGGAAGGATGCACGGGGAGATGCCCGTGATGAAGCCACCAAGAAGGCCTAGCAAGAGGAACATAGGTTCACCTTACTTGGAAGTAGTTGAAAATGCACGCTACTTGTCCGTTGTACGCACGAAACCGGATGGCATGGCCGGTCCCTGAAAAGTCGCATGCAATTCCCCTGCGTGTCCTACAAATACATAATTTAATTCGTTGAAATCATGCGGATTGTGAGGAAGTGATGCGTCAGTCCTCAAGGGAATTGCATGCGACATTATGGGGGTGCCGGTGCGTGAGTCGCGCCTACAGCGACAGGACCAGGTCCGCGCGCTCCTTCGTGCGATCGACGAGGGCCATGTTCGCCGCGTCCACCGTGCGCACCCAGTGCGCGGCGTCCGCGCGGTCGCGCCCAAAGCTCACGTGCCGGTCGATCAAGCGTGAGGCGAGCTCCTCGAAGGGCGTATCGATGAATACGAGCAGGTCGATGAGGCCGCGCACGTCCGCCCAGCCGGGCAGCTCGAGACCCAGGTAGTTGCCCTCCGTGATGACGACGCCGTCGACCTCGACGGGCAGAGAGGCGGCGACGGGCTCGTGCAGGTCGCGCCGGTAGTCGGGGGCGAGGACCACGCCGTCCGCGCGGCGCACGCGCCCCAGGAGAGTGACGTATCCGCCCACGTCAAACGTATCGGGCGCGCCCTTGTGGTCGGCGATCCCGCGCGCGGCCAGCACCGCGTTGGACATGTGGAAGCCATCCATGGGCGCCAGACCCGCAACGGGGATGCCGGCCTCGGGTAGGGCGCGAGCCAACTCGGCGGCGATTGTCGTCTTGCCGGTCCCGGGAGGACCGGTCAGGCCCAGCACGCGCACGGGGTCACCGATTTGGGCACGCTCGGCCACGGCCTCGACGATGCGCCGGGTGATCGACGAGGCCTGGGCGCACTCAGGAGAGGCAGCAGCCAACTGCGGTCCCGAGCTCGCCCGTGAGGAAGTCACGGCTTGATGACGGGCAGCGTCGACCAGGGGAAGTTGATCCACTTGTCGGTGTACGCCCACACGTAGTCGGGCTCGATGATGGACACGGGCTTCTTGTAGATGACCACGCTGCGTGCCTCGACGCGCACGGCGGCGGAGCCGTCGAGAGAGAGGCCGTGCTCGTCGATGAGGTCCATGACCATCTTGAGGGTCTTGCCGGAGTCGGCGACGTCGTCGACGACGAGGACGCGCTTGCCGTCCATCGCGGAGACGTCCATGAGCGGGGGAAGCAGCTGGGGTTCCTCGAGGGTTTCACCGATGCCGGAGTAGAACTCGACGTTCATGGTGCCGATGGCCTTGACGTCCATCGCGTAGGCGATGGCGCCGGCGGGAATGAGGCCGCCGCGCGCGATGGCGACGATCAGGTCCGGGATCCAGCCGGAGTCGACGATCTGCTGGGTGAGCTCACGGGACGCGTCGCCGAAGCCCTCCCAGGTGAGGACCTCGCGGTCGGGAGCGGTGGTGGCGTCGGGGCTGGCGGTGGTACCCATGGCTTCCTTCTCTCGGGGGTGTTGGGTTCAAGGGTATCGCCGTCGGGTGGGTGTGTGCGCGCCCGTACGGGGAATAAAACTGTGACGTGGGCGGATGCTCGCCTCGCGGGGTGGATGGCAGGTTTCTGGACCCGAAGCTGAGCGCGAGGTTGGGCCTGGTCGTTCACTCCCCAAAAGTCGCACGTAATTTAACTGGGTCAGTTTATGAGAGCGGCATAAAACCCTGCAATTTCAACGGTCTGGTTTCAGAGTTTGAAAGAGAGTTGGGGGAATTACGTGCGACATTTTTGGGTAAGGGGCACCATGTTCGGACTCCGTCGGCGTCGGTAACGCTAACGGCGGCGGATCGAGGCGAGCTCGCGCTCGTAGGCGCGCCCGGGTGAGGCGGCCCGCCCGCGGTGCTCCCACGTGAGGATCAGCGCGGGGTTGAAGGCGCGCGAACACGCCCCGCACGAGGAGACGCGCCTCGGTGCCCGGTACAGGCGTCGTGTGGCCCCGCAGCGCGGGCATGTGCCCACCCAGGGCGCGTCCGGGGAGGGCAGGGACGAGGGCAGCCGGGCGGAATCGGGGGCGCCGAGGGCGCGTGCGGCCCGCTTCCACGCGGCGTCGTGCCCATGTGCGGGGCCGACGAGGGCGTGGGCTATCTCGTGCAGGATGACGCCCCGGATCGTGCCTTCATCGTACAGGTCGGTGAGCGGGCCGGACAGGCTGATCGTGCGCGAGGTGTGCGTGCACGCGCCCGCCCGGCGCTTGGCGTGGTCGAAGCGGAAACGCCAGTCGACCAGTCCGGCCGCGTCCATGAGGGAGCGCGCGAGGGCGCGTGCCTCCTCGCGCTTCACCGCGCCCCCGCGAGCACGCCGAGCAGGCGCTTCATGGAAACCTTGTTGGGCGTGCCCAGGGTCTGGGCGAACATGGACACGCGCAGCTCCTCGGCCATCCACCGCGCCTGGGTGAGGGCAGCGTCGCGTCGGGCGTCGTAGGGGCGCCGTTCCAGCGCCTCGCGCGTGGCGGCGATCTCGGCCTCGGCCTGGTGGATGCGGTCCATGTCCTCCAGGTCGCGCGTCAGCGCCCCCGGTGAGGAGGCGGCGCGCTCGATGCGCACGGCCCCGGCGCGCAGGTAGCGGGCCAGGTGCGGCAGCGCGGAGGCGGGCGTCGCCGACACGAAACCCTCGTAGAGCAGGGTCTTCCCATGCGCCGCGACGTCGCGCGTCGTCTCCTTGAGCGAGGCCTGGGGGTGCGAGCGCACGGCGGCGTCGGCCTCGGCGCTGGCCTCCAGGGCGCGCACGACGTGGGAGAGGATCTGGTAGACGCGGTCCTCGTGGGCGTCGCGAGCGGCCGCCACGAGCGTCTCGAAGGCCTCGGGGTCGCGCACGTCGGCCGGTGTGCTCAGCTCGTCCACGAGGGCGAGGGCCGAGGCCAGCTGCGCGTCCGCGACCAGGGCCGCCGTGTCCGCGTAGGGGGAGGCCGCCAGCATGAGGGCCTCGCGGCCCGTCCAGCGCGTGGTCACGCGGTTCGTCGCCAAGGCGACGCGGGTAAGCAGCAGGCGGGCGAGGCCGGCGCGGTGCTCGCGGTCGGCCTCGGCGGCGCTGGCCATGACGCGCACGCCCGCCGCCGGGGCCGCGGCGCTGCCCTGGGGGACCAGGGCGGGGAAGGCCCGCAGCGTCATCGAGCCCGAGGTCTGGGTGATCGAGCGCGGCAGCGTCGGCATCTGCGTGACGCCGTCCGCGTGGAACGCCGGGTCCGGCGCTGGGGCCGAGGCCTGGGCGTCCTTTGGCGCGTGCGCGCCCCCGTTTGGGGCAGACTGCGCGCCCTTGGGGGTGGGGGAATCCTCCCCACCGCGCGCGGCGGCCTTCTCCGAGGCCCCGCGCCCGCGCTTGTTCCTGCGCGCCTGCTTCTCGCCGGCCTCCTCGAGGGCCGCGCGCACGGCCGTGCGCACCGCCTTGTTCGCGTCGCTGGCGAGGGATCGCTGCAGGTAGGCCAGGTCCTTGCCCGCGCCCAGCTCCTTGCCCGACGCGTCGGTGACGACGAAGGTCATGCGCAGGTGGTCGGGCAGGTGGGCGCGCGCGTGCGCCAGGTCCGCCTCGCTGAGGTCCACGCCGCGCAGGACGCGCACCGCGTGGGCGAGGGCCTCCAGGACGGGGCCCTCGGTGAGGGGACGGGGCTTGGGCGCCTCGGTGGCAGGTGTGTCCGTGCCCTGCTGGGCGGATTCCGCAGCAGGAGCCGCCTTCTGTGCCGCCTTCTTGGGCGGCTTCGCGGGGGAATTGCGCGTCGACAGCTTGCCCGAGGTCGCGCCCCACGCGGCCAGGCGGCCCATCGCGGCGTCCAGGCTCAGCGGGTCCGGCTCGTCGGAGTCGGCGGCCTTCGTCGCTTTCCCGGAGGACTTGTCCGCCGCTGACGCCACCACGGCCTCGACCGGCTCGTCGCCCGCCTGCTCGATCCAGCGAGCCACCGACGCAGCCACGTCCGGCGCGGGGGCCAGCAGACGACGCACGCCCTTGGGCAGAGCGCGGATCGCCTCGGTCAGCAGGTCCTCGCGCATGCCAGGCACCAGCCAGTCCGTGCCCGCATCGCTCACGCGCTCGAGCACCTCGATCGGGATGCGCATCGACACGCCGTCGCGCGGGCTGCCCGGCGCGAACTCGTAACTTAAGGTCAGCGACAGGTCGCCGCACTGCCAACGATCCGGGAAGCCCTCGCCCGAGGTCGCCTCGCGCGGCATCAGCAGGGACGCCGGGTAAATCAGCAGATCAGGGTGCTCCCGGCGCTCGTCCTTCCACCAGCGGTTGAACGCCGCCGCGCTGGTCACGTGCTCGGGGATCAGGTCGTCGAAGAAACGGAAGCGCGCCTGCTCGTCCGCGACGAGGCCGTGGGTGCGGCTGCGGCGCTCAACCTCGCGCGCTTGCTCCACCAGGGCCTCGTTTCGGCGCTGGAAACCGTGCCTCTCCCTCCACTGGCCATCCACCAGGGCGTTGCGAATGAACATCTCGCGGGCCAGCTCGCGCGCCGTCGTCCCCTCGCGCGCGGCCGCCAGCTCCTCGAAATGACGCGGCTCAAACGACCCCGACGACAGCGGATCCTTCGACGCCGACACCAACCCGGCCGCCAGCGCCTCCAGCGACCCCGCGCGCGGAGCGTGAGAGCGCGAGGCGGCCACGGCCTCGTCGATGACGAGGTCACCCAAGCGCCCCAGCAGCACCTCGCGGTCCGCCGCCAGCGTCAGCCCATAGAGGGTCACCCGCTCGCGGACCATCGCCGCGCCCTTCGCGACCGACCAGAACGGCTCCGAATACGAGCGCTTGAGCAGGCCGCGCGCCGCCGGCTCCACCCACTCCGGGCGAATGCGGGCCACCGTGCGCGCGAACAGGCGCGAGGTCTCCACGAGCTCCGCGGTCATCACCCAGGCGGGGTGCCCGCTCACGCCCGAACCCGGCCAGATCGTGAAGTGCGTGCCGCGCGCGCCCTCGTAGTCGCGCTTCGTCTCATCCCACGATCCCAGGTAGGACAGCAGGCCCACCAGCAGCGAGCGGTGCACCTGGTCCGCGTCCACGCTCGCCGTGCCCTGCCCGTAGGCCAGGACCGCGCGAACGGCCGCGTCCTGCGCGCCGCCGAACTGGGCGGCCTCCACGACGTCGCCCGTCGACGGCTCGCCCACCGGCCCCGCGGCGATCCCCAGCGCCCGGGCCATCTGGCGCAGCTGGCCGACCACGTCGCGCCACTCGCGCCACCGCAGGTAGTGGAAAAACTCCGCGCGGCACATGCGCCGGAACGCCGAGCCCGACAGGTCGCGCGCCTGTACCGCCAGGTAGCGCCACAGGTTCAGGTACGTGATGAAGTCCGAATGCGGGTCCGCCAGGCGCGCGTGCGAGGCGTCCGCCGTGCCCTGATGCTCGGCCGGGCGCTCGCGCACGTCCTGGATCGACAGCGCCGCCACGATGACGAGCACCTCCGAGGCGCAGCCCAGGCGCTCGGCCTCCAGGAGCATGCGCCCCAGGCGCGGGTCGATCGGCAGGCGCGCCAGGTCCCGGCCAATGCCGGTGAGCCTGTATTGGGACGAGGCCGGGGCCGCGTCCGCGCTCTCACGATCCTGCGCGAGCGCGCCGATCTCCACCAGGAGGGCCACGCCGTCGCGCACCGCGCGCCGATCCGGGGCGTCCAGGAACGGGAAGTCCTCGACGGCGCCCAGGCCGAGGGACGCCATCTGCAAGATGACGCTGGCCAGCGACGTGCGCAGGATTTCCGGCTCCGTGAAGCGCGGACGCGACAGGTAGTCGGCCTGCGAGAACAGGCGGATTGCCACGCCCTCCGCGACTCGTCCGCATCGGCCCGCGCGCTGGTTCGCGCTCGCCTGGCTGACCGGCTCGATCGGCAGGCGCTGCACCTTCGTCTTGTTGGAATAGCGGGAAATACGCGCCAAACCCGGGTCGATGACGTAGCGGATGCCCGGCACCGTCAGTGACGTCTCCGCGACGTTCGTCGCCAGGACCACGCGGCGCAGGCGGTGCGGCTCGAACACGCGATGCTGCTCGGCCGCCGTCAGCCGCGCGTACAGCGGCAGGATCTCGATGTCTCCCGGACGCGCGCCCTTGTCGTCTCCCGCGCGCCGGCCTCGTCCCTTCAAGTGATCGAGGAGGGCCGCCTCCGTGTCGCGGATGTCGCGCTCGCCGGGCAGGAAGACCAGGATGTCGCCGTCGCCCTCCGCGCTCAGCTCGTCCACCGCGTGGCAGATCGCGGTCTCCACGTCGATGTCCTCGCCCATGCCGTAGCCCAGCGTCGCCAGCTCGTCGTCCGGGTCCTCCAGGACCAGCTGCATGGGGCCGGAGCTCTGCTCGTCTGCGCTCTCCTCGGGCTCGTCCGCTTGCTGCGCCGAGGCCTCGGACGTGTACGACGAGGGCGTCGTCGGGCCGAGGGGACGGTAGCGGATCTCCACCGGGTACGTGCGGCCCGACACCTCGATGACCGGCGCGGGCTCGATCAGGCGACCCGAGCCGGGAGCGCCCTCCCACGTGCCGAAATGGCGCGCGAAACGATCCGAATCGATCGTCGCCGACGTGATGATGACCTTCAGGTCCGGGCGCGCGGGCAGCAGGCGCGCCACGTAGCCCAAGATGAAGTCGATGTTCAGGCTGCGCTCGTGGGCCTCGTCAATGATGAGCGTGTCGTAGCGGCGCAGCATCGGATCCGACTGAATCTCCGCCAGCAAGATGCCGTCCGTCATGAGCTTGACGAGGGTCGTGGGGCCGACCTCGTCCGTGAAACGCACCTGGTAGCCGACCACCTGGCCGCGCTCGCGGCCCACGGTCTGGCCCAGCTCGTCGGCGATGCGATCCGCGACCGAACGCGCCGCGAGCCTGCGCGGCTGGGTGTGCCCGATCATGCCGGCGACGCCGCGGCCCAGCTGCATGCAGATCTTCGGCAGCTGCGTCGTCTTGCCCGAGCCGGTCTCGCCCGACACGATGACCACCTGGTGGTCTCGGATGGCCTGGGCGATCTCATCGCGGCGGGCGCTCACCGGCAGATCCGGGAAGGAAATGACGGGGATTGCCGCGGCGCGCTCTGCTAGTTGCTCCGGCGTGAAAGGCTTGAATGGGCGCGCGTGCTCGCGGGGGCGCCTGCGTCCGGCGTTGCGCGGGCGCGGTTTGCGTGCTTTGGGCGTGGCGGAGCGAGAGTCAGGCATGATAGAGCCAGTCTAGTCGCTGGCCAGAGGCGGCCGCCCGGCACCTGGCGGCGTGGCAGCAGTGGAAGGCGTGACACACCCAAAGTCGCATGCAATTCCCTTGGGTCAGTTTTTGAGTGCGGCTTAAATCCGCATGATTTCAACGGTCTGATTTCAAACGTTGAAATAGGTGCGAGGGAATTGCATGCGACATTTGGGGGTAACTGTTGGGTGAGGGCGTGGGTGTGGGTGAGGGTGTGACGAGTCTGGGCCGTCAGGCGGAGGCCTCGTCCTGCAGGTCCTCGTCGAAGCGAGTCACGGGAGGCTCCAGGCGCAGATCCACGAGGTCACGCGCCAGCTGGTCGATCTCCTCGCCCAGGTACACGCGCTCCCTCCACGAGGCCGGGATACCCTCGATCCCATAGAAAGCGCCGCCCAGCTGCCCGTAGATCGCAGCGTTCGTGTCCGAGTCGCCGCCCATGTTCGAAATCGCCAGGGTCGCGTCCTTGAAGGACGGGAAATCTAGGAGGCCGTGCACCGCCAGGCGCAGGCCGTTGACGATGTAGCCGCTTGTCTCCGCCTCCCACGAGGCACGAACCTGCGGATCGGGGCTGATCACCCTTGCGGCCATGTCGTCGAACGCCGCGCCCGTTGACGCCCACGACACGTCCATGAGCTGCTCCGGGGACCACCCCAGCAGGGCGCCCACCAGCAGGGCGGCGAAGACCTCGGTGGCGGCCTCGGCCTCGACCGAGAAATGCGTCTCGCGCGCGCTCAAGCGAGCGGTCGTGACCACCTCGCGCGGGGAACGCGAGCGGAAACCCGCGATCACCATGGGCGCCAGGCGCATAATCGCGCCGTTACCGGCACTGTTCGAGCGCTCGGCGGTCACCGGCACGCGCTGTTCGTGCTCGTAATCGAACAGCGCGGCACGCACCTGGCCGCCGATATCGAAACACCTGTCCGTCGACGAGCGATAACCCTTCGAATACCAGCGCTGGTAGCGCTCCATCACGTCAAAGGAGTCGTAGCGGCCCTTCGCCAGCAGGGAGTCCGCGATGCATAGCGCCATCGATGTGTCATCCGTCCACTGCCCGGGCTTCAACAGGAAGGGGCCGCCGCCCACCATGTCCGTGATCGGCTCGAAGGTGCCCGCCCACTTGAACTCATTCGTGGTGCCCACCGCGTCGCCGACAGCCAGGCCCATGAGAGCGCCGCGCGCCCGAGAAAGAAAATCCGTCATGACCCTAGTGTGACACAGGGACACCGCATCTGGGCCCCGGCCTCCGCTTCGCGAACCCCCGAGGTCAGGGGAGCGCGCGGGTCAGCCCCGGCCTCGTCCCCGCTGGAGACGAGGCGTCAGGCGATCGACGTGCCGAACAGTGAGCCCAGCAGGTACGTCACCCCCGCGGCGCCGTAACCCACGACGAGCTGGCGCAGCGCGCGGGGCGCGGGGGACTGACCGGACAGGATGCCGACCACGCCGCCCGTAAACAGCAGGGCGACGCCGACGATCACAGCCGCGACGACAATCGCGGTCATGCCGGTCATGCCCAGCAGGTAGGGAATCAGAGGGAAGAACGCGCCCACAGCGAAGAAACAGAACGAGGACAGCGCCGCCTTCATGGGTGTGCCCACCTGGTCCCCCGCGCCGTCCGACTCGGGGCTACCGCCCAGTGCGGCGCGTACCGCGATCGCGCCGGACTCGCCGGTCGCAGGCTTGGCGAGGCGTGCGAAAACCTGCCTCGCGTGCCGCTCGGCCTCCTCCTCGCTCTCGCCGCGCGCACGGAACACAAGCGCCAGCTCGTTCGCGTCCACGTCCAGGTCCGGCACCGCCTGATGCGCGTCCGGGTCGGGGATCGAGGCATCGAGCAGTTCGCGCTGACTGCGCACGCTCACCCACTCGCCGGCCGCCATCGACAGGGCGCCCGCGAGCAGGCCCGAAATGCCCGTCAGGAGAACGACGTGGGGCTCCATGCCCGTCGCCGCCACACCCAGCACGAGCGCCAGGTTCGACACGAGGCCGTCGTTCGCGCCAAAAACCGCCGCGCGGAACGTGCCCGCCAGGGTCTCGCGGGACTTCGCCGCCAGGGAACGAATGACCTCGGCGTGAATGTGCTCATCCGCCTGCATGTGCGCGGGCACGTCGTCATCCACGTCGCGGGCGGAACGCTGCTCCGCGCGCTGGGCCATCGCCAGAATGAAAATCGTGCCAAAGAGGTGCGCGAGGACCGACGCGGCGCGCGTGCGCAGCGGCGGCTTCGGGGCGGGCAGGGCTCGATCACCCAGGCGCGCCAGCCAATACTCCTCGTGGCGGCGCTCCGCCTCCTCGAGCTGCAAGAGGACCGCGCGCTCCTCGCCCGTCCGGCGCTCGGACAGGTCGCGGTAGGTGCGGGCCTCCATGCGCTCCTCGGCCAGGTGCTTGCGCCAGCGCTTAAGCTGCGCGCGCGTGGGCTCCTGGCCGTCGGTCAGCGGGTCCGCGTTCATGGCCTCGTTCCCTCGCGCGCTCAACGCTGCGTCGTGGAAGAGGTGGTCTGCGCGTCGACCGTCGTCGGCTGGGAGGCGGGGGCTCCGAAGAGGCGTTCCTTCACGGCGTCGGCGACCTTATCGGTGACCTGTTCGCCGCCCGCGCGCACGATGTCGGACATCTTCTGGCCAGCCGCATCCAGGGGGCGTGCCACGATCGGGAAACGGCGCAGCTTCGAGGCGTTCGCGCGAATCTGCTCGTAGCGCTCGCGGCCTGCTCGGGTGCCCAGGACGTATCCGATGCCAACTCCGATGAGGATTCCAGTCTTGGTTCCCATGAATGTCCTTCTCTCGCTGCAAGTGGTGGGGCGTCCCGTTGTGGTGGGTGTTTCGCAAGCCCCGTGGGCGCGGCTCTCACCGGCGCGTATGCGTCCCATCTTAGTGGTGCTGCCCGCCGTGCCGCACGATCCTCACCATGAGTGGGGATTATTCACGGATGCTTCTAGTCTCAGGTGTCCTCTTGTCACATTCGTGCACAGTGTGGGCCCCTCTTTCCGTGAGCGGCCCTCACACGCTATGTTTATAGCGTGAGCCAGGTAACGATTGAGACGCCCCGGGGAGTATCCCTCTCCGGTACATTCACGCGTCCCGTGGACTGCCGCGACGCCGCGGTGATCTTTTCTCACACCTTTTTGTCGGATCGTCACGCATCGGGCATGTTTGACTCACTCGGTCGTGCACTGCGTCGGGCCGGCTATGCGACTCTCAGCTTCGACTACTCCGGCCACGGCGCCTCGGGCGACGAAATCATCACCTTCGACCCCCTCATCGAAGACTTCCGCTCCGCGTCCGGCTGGCTCGCCGACCAGGGCTTCGCACGCCAAATCTGCGTCGGCCACGAGTTCGGCGCCGCCGTCGCACTGCGCTCGCGCCCGCCCGCCTTGCAGACATACGTGCTGGTCTCCCCGGTCCTCGGCCCCCTGTCCTACGACTGGAACCTCGTGTTCTCCGACGTGCAGCTCTCCGATCTCGAGCACCACGGGGCCACGACCGTGCCCGACGACTCAGAGTCCGTGCGCCAGCAGTTCACGATCTCCAAGCGCACCCTCGCCGACATGTCCATGGTCTCCGGCGAGGATGCGCTGCGCGGCCTCAGCGTTCCCGTGCTCATCACGCACGACTCCTTCGATGAGGAGACCGGTCTGCTCGACCGCACGCGCGAGGTCTTCCACCTGCTGCCCGACGGCTCCCTCGTCGAAATGACCGCTGCCCCCGAAGGCATCGCGGGCGAGTACACGCCGGTCGACGGCGTGCCCGTCATCGACGAGGCCGTGGATCGCGCGCTCGCTGTCTCCAGTTCCGCGCACCTGCCCGTGCTGACGGATGTCGCCGCCGAGTGGGCGAGCCGCTGGGTGCCCGTGAGCCGCTAGCTGCCCGCCGCGTGGCCTGCTGTTCTTGGGTGCGCCTGCTCTGTGCACTCGTGGGCGGCGGCCCGCCCGCGAGATCGCCACACGCGAGCCTGCGGCTCGGAGTGGTCGATCTCGAGGCCCGCCCTGGCCCTGCCGCCGCCCACGGGCGCCGCAGCCAGGCCCACCAATCCCTCCGGCGCCCTCCACACCGGCGGCGCTGTGT
>ERZ1699239.306-NODE-306-length-13561-cov-3.232916_pt1 | contig 13561 bp, 17 predicted proteins | sample MGYA00581536_ERZ1699239 | MGnify/ENA primary metagenome ERZ1699239 (study PRJEB42319, sample SAMD00040333) | human oral metagenome | material: saliva | host: Homo sapiens | study: EMG produced TPA metagenomics assembly of PRJDB4115 data set (Metgenomic analysis of...
GTTAAGACGTTGTCTTAAATCGCCCTCTGGGGACATCTTCATAGTGATGATAGTAAAGGCATCGGATTGAGCCTAGGTCTCAATCCTACCAAGCCTCAAAGAGCCACAGGAGAATAAATTCTCTTGTGGCTCTATTTCGCATTGGTTGCTTTCTCTTTACTATTCTCACTATAGAGTCCCCGAGGGCTTTTTTAAGCCAACGATAAGGCTTTGAATCAATAGATTTTATTTTTTCTTCGAAAGGACGGGAGAGAGTACGTTTCGATGGGGTGCGGAGCTAGGGATGAGTAGTGTGTTACTCTCTGAGGCTTGTGAGTGTGGCGAGTCATGGCGGTGCTTGCCTTCCGGTCTTGGAACTGCGACTACGGGGTGTGTGCTTTGGAAGGGGTGTGTGCAGGGAGGAATTGGTGCTGATTTGTTTGTAGCGGAAGGGGAAGACGCCTAGATATGGGAGAAATTCGTGAGGGAATAGGCGGGGGGCGCAAGAAATGGTATAATATGGGAATAAAGTAATTGTTTAGAGGTAAAGAATGAATCAACTGTTTAGAAATTTTATTTCAAAAGAGCGAGTGAATAGTTTTCGGGAGTTAACGAAGACGGTCGTGAAGATGGCGGGAACCGATGAAGTGGTGCCTGAAGAGGATGAAAGTGTGCCTTGGGTTCCGTCAATTCTAGGATTAATTTTCATATTATGGCTTTCTTCTAGTGATTGGCTCAAAAGTGTGACGCAACCGCTGATTGATCAATTTCCGCTTCTTTCGCTATGGCCGTTAGCGTTTCTCTTTGTTTACCTTCCGATTTTAAATGGGTTAGATGAGTTATGGAAACAACCGCAGAGAAAACGGGACTTACAGGAGTTGATGGCGATTGCCAAACGTGCGGTGGCCGTTTTAAAAGAATATGACTATGACAATTTAGATGACGTGGTTGACGCAGAAGTGGTCATCAACGAATACACCGAGCGATACGACTTATAGGAGGCCAAGGATGAGATTATGGCATGAGGATTTGATTGGGCAGCTTCCGCGTCCGCAACTCTTGGGGCAGCACCGCGAATGTTGTGCGCTCAGAGGCAATGGTTGGGGCAAGAAGCATGCGACGGTGGACTATGTGTTTACGGTGAGCCCGTATGTGCTGTATCAGTACCATACGTTGATTATGGATGAAATGGAGCGCCGTGGCTACAATGTGACGCCGCAGTGGAAAGAGGCTTCGTATCGTGGGTAAGTTTGCCCGCCGTATACCGAAGTGGATGAATGTGCGTGGACCAGTCCGTTATACAAAGAGCACGATGATGCGTATTACAAAGAATGTATTGAAAATTTAGCACAAAAAGGAATTATCCTGGAAGGAGAAAATCATGTTTAGACTTCTATTGAAAGACGTTGCGACGAAAAAAATGTTAGTGAACTTCCGAGAGTTGACAAGCTACTTAATGAAAGAGGCGGGAATGGATGATGAACTGCCGGAACTAGTCGACAAAACGGCAACCATCAAAATGATTGCGGGGATGTTTTTATTCATCATAGTGATGCGTACGGGGATTTTATCGAGACCACTTGAGTTTATGGTAAACAAGTTTGCCGGAGAAGGGAATGTGATTTTTCTACTCTTACCATTTGTTTCTTTGTACTTGTTTTTAGGATTCTTTTTTCTTCTTTACCGAATCTGGTCTAAAAAAGTACTGACACGTAAACTTGGCGAACTGATACCACTAGCGGAACGTGCGATTGCGAAGCTTAAAGCAGCAGGACGTGACGACTTAGAAGAGGACATCGAAGACGCAGAGTTTCTGATTGAGGATTATAAGAAGAGATTCGGGTTTTAGGGAGATGCGAAATGAAATTATTTAGAAAAGCGATTAGACAAAGACGATTAACGCGGATGCGGGAATTGCTAAGAGAAGTGATGATTGAAAATGATAGTGAGAATGAGTTGCCACAGGATGGAAAAAGCGCCAGAGTTCTTGTTCTTGTGGTAGAAATCATCATCATAACAGGACTGCTTACCCATCCAAATGTATTGGAGTCTGGAGAAGCTTTCATGCTGATGGGGCTTATTTTCCCGCCGTTTTTACTTTTTGGGATTTTACTAGGAATGGGTACTTTACTCCTCATTATAGGGGTCATTTATTTGTTTCGTTATTTCAGGGTAGAGGCCAGTTATCAAGAGTTTGAGATGTTATATGAACTCGCTTCGGAAGAACTTTCCGTATACAAACAAGAGCCACTGATTCCAATGAGTGAATATGCTGAAAGACTTCAGTACTACATGGAAGATTTGCGATTAGAAACAGAAGTAAAGAATGACAGGTTAAGTAAATAAAATTTGGGGAATAAAAGATGAAAAGAAGATTTGAAGAGGAAAGAATCCATCGACTACAAAACTTGGTCAACGAAGTCATAGCCTTGTCTGGCAAGGAAAGCCAGCAGGTTAGAGTGCGGGGATACAGATATATTCCAAAGATACTCTTTACCATTTTAATGATAGTTGAAATCGATAATATATGGTCATTAAATAGGAAAGTAGAAGGAATTTTTCATTTCTTGCAAGTATGGTACGAAGGGAACCAATACGCGGTGAAGTATGCGCTGGAATATGTTAAAAATGAACCTTATATTATCGTAGTTCTACCAATTGTGATGCTTCTTGTATATTTCTTGCAATTGCACCTTCAAAAACAAGATGTGAGAGAAGTGGTTGCAAGAGCGGATGAAGAGCTCGCAAAATGGGAACAAACTCCATCTGCAGAGATTCCGCATGCTGTAAAGGCATTAAAATATCATTTAGAGGAGTTACGATTAGACTACGACCTTTAACAACCCTTGAACGACAGGAGAAATGGGAATGGAATTGAAACAGAAAGTTAAGAAACAGGATGTACAGCGATTGCGTAGGTTAATTCAAGCAGTCGCCGAGAAAAATGGCGAAGATGCTAAATTACCGTTCAGCTTTTTACCGTTTCGTGGCATTATCATGGTCATTAGTCTCGCTGGATTAGCATACGGAGTTGTGGCTACGTTTATTGTCACAATATCTACAATATTCTTTACAGAGCTTACGATGCAACAGCCTGGGAAAGGGTATCAAGACCGCCTCTTCGGCAATATGATGCTCGACTGGGTTATCATGTTTGCCTTTATAGCCGTCGTTCTCTATTGCTGCTACAAATCCGTTTACTGGGAATGGAACAAGCTGGTTGTTCGAGGGAATAAAGACGTGGCGATATGGAAAGCTGCACCAAGAGAAGCCAGTCGCGAAGCCGTTGAAGCACTAGAGTCGTATATACATGAACATGTAACGAGTGCTGAGTAGAGTCCTTCTAAGGCAGAGTTAAGCGCATAAGGATTATTAGGGAACGTAAACCCCTATAGAATTTTCAGATGAACGTCAGGAGGAATGACAATGAAATCGAAACGAAGAGTGAAGGAACGACATGTATCGCAACTGCGCAAGTTGATTGAAGCAGTTGCCCTGCAAAATGGGGAAGAAGGCACACTACCGATGACCTTTTCGCCGTTGCGCACTATCATTACAATCCTTAGTGTTGCTGCGGTGGTGTGCGGAGTGGTGGTGTTTGGAAGAATGGCTGTGGTCGAAGCAGGCTTGTTTCATACACTCGCATTGATGTTTGAAACGTGGAATTCGGAGCTAATCGACCAAGTAGTCAGGGTCCTCTTCGGCCTGGCGATTCACTTCGGCCTCATGTTCGCCGCCCTAGCCGTTGTTCTCTACTGCTGCCACAGATCCGTTCGTTGGGAATGGAAACAGTGGGTAGTTCGTGGAAATAAAGAAGTGACGACGTGGAAAGCCTCACCAAGAGAAGCCAGCCGTGAAGCTGTTGAAGCGCTAGAGGCGTATTTACAAGAAAATGCCGCACTTGGCAAACCGTCTAAGGCGCGGGAAAAAGTAGAAGCCGCCGCTACGAGTGTCGGGGCTGCGATGGAAAAGGTGAGCAAAGAACACGAAGTACAGAAACGTCTAACCAGCGTCGAAGCTTCACGAGTTCACGCCTTAAGAAGACTATTGAAGCTTGTCTTGAAGATAAACGGACGTGGAGAACAGCTTCCAAAAAGCTCGTATGGGCTTCGCATCTACGTCCTTATTACAGTCGCAATTGCAGGCATCGTCATCGGACTCGTATCTGGCTTCTTCCAGTATTTGAAATTATTCATCGCCTGCCTAGTGACGTTGCAATTGAGAGTCGCAATCGGCTATCTTGCCTTCATTTGGCCATTTGCCCTTATCTGGTCCTTACCGATTATCGTCTTCGTTGCCGTATTAGGTTGGCACCGCAGAGAAACCTTTAAGGAATGGAAAGAACTATTGGCACTGGCAGACCGTGAAGTCGAAGAGTGGAGTCAAACCACAACCGTACCAGCCGAAGTGGCAGAGTTACAAAAATTTTTGAAAAAAGCACATAAGTACTATTAGGAGGACATTATGAACTATAAAAAAACGATTTGGCAGTCTCAAACGACAAGACTGCGTGAACTCATTCGCATTGTAAACCGTAGAAGCAAACAACCGCGCGTCCTGCCAAGAGATAATCGTCAGATTCGACTCTTTTGTATGCTCTTCTTTGGAATCATCACGCTCTATACGATTATGTCGACAGGCTTCCTGGCGGCCATCCTTGGCTCAATATATATGCTCTTTTCAAGAAAATCCTCACCAGTCATGGACCGAATGTTACCGTACTGGTGGATGCCGATTTTATGGGTGGCATTGATTGCGATTTTCATCCTCATTCTCTGGCTAGCGCGTCGTTCGCTTGTAAAAGAAACACTCTTCTTACTCGAACACGCGAAAGACGAAATCGCGCGCCAATATGAAGAAGGCAATGGCGTTGTTTCACAAGAAGTCATCAATTTAGAAAATTACGTCGACGACTTACAACGGAATTATCGTTTTTAAGGAGTGAAGAATATGTATATTTTTGTAGCACCCAGAAGAATAGTATTAAAAGAAAAAGAAGTACAAGAGTTTCGAGCTGTCGCAGAACGCTTAGTGGACGAAAGTGGGATTGAAGCAGAATTTCCCCTTGTGACGGAACGTTCTCCATTGTTGAAAGTACTCATCTGGATATTAGGACTTTTCTCGGCTTTGATGCTAGGCGGAATGGGATATTTGTTGTTTGTTAGTGGAAGAAATGTTGACGATCCGCTTCTCATCCTTGGTATTATGTTTTTCGCATGTTTGGTGGGGCTCATCTTTTGGCTGGTGGGTGTCCTTTTTGTAGTCCTATTATACCGTCGTGAACAAGATAAACGTTGGGCGGAAATGGGAGAGCTGTTAGATATTGTTGACGAAGCAACGATTGTTTTACATGAGCAAAATCGGAAAGACTTAGCCGTAGACATCAAGCGTGCAGAAACATTAGTGAAGAAATACAGACGCTACGGCCTCTAAATGCATATCTATCATTAAGGAGAGGAAACCATGGATTTACAAAGAATTCGATACAGAAAAAATGAAGCACAAGAGTTTCGCGCATTGACCGAACGCCTTGTCGGAGAGAGCGGCCTGGACATCGAGCTGCCGTATGAAAGTCCGGGAGTGCAGCACCTCATGAAGTATTTTTACGTCCTCGTGGGCATCCTCGTGCTTCTTACGATTGGACTCGTGGCGTTTATTTTCCATGTGAACGGTGGGAAATCAGAGAACTTTATGATTACCCTCAGTAACGAAGAAATGCTCTTGTTCTTCCCGCTTGTCGTCGTTTGGATGTTCGGGCTGTTCTTTGCAAAGGCATTAGATGCACGCAACCAGCTCTTCATCCAAAAAGACATCCGCGCACTCTTGCCGGTTGCCCAAGAAGCACTGGAGGCACTTAGCGGAAACGAGAACGACTACGTGAAACGCGCGCAGTTGCTTGTTAAAAAATACAAAACGTACGGGTTATAAAATAAAAGGATTATAAAATAAAAGGGGTAAGAATGAAGAAGAGAGTCACACAAGAAACAGCCAATCGACTCCGAGAATTATTGGAAAAAGTGATTTTAGAAAGAGAAGATGCAGCACCTTTACCGAAAGATCATCAAATAGCGCGTATCCTACTGCCACTATTCGCTCTTTGTTTTGCCGGTGTCTATTTACAAAATACATACTTCTTTTTGTCGATAGGGAGTATATTGGAATTCATTCCTAAACTGGGTGTTGGGAGAGTAATCGAAGCCTTAGTAATCATCACGAACCACTATTTCTTTTTATGGATTGTTCCTTTTATCGTGCTAGGAGTTGTCTTTTTCTGGAGACGTCGCTCTTTCAAGAAGGAATTCAATGCTTTAGTGGAACGGGCAAAGGAAGAAATCACTCTGGGAAAAAAGAAACCACTCGAGACAAATCGCACCCTTGTAAAAGGGCTAGAAGGCTTTCTAAAATCATTGCAAACGGAATATCAATTTGAACAAAAAATAAGGTAAGAATGTAAAGAGGTTAGGGACATGATTTATAAAACACTATTATTCGACCTGGATTCAACGCTCTGGGACTTCCATTCGGCCGAGAATTACGCGCTCACGAAGCTCTTGGAGAAGCAAGGTGTGGAGGATGTTGAAGGGTATATCGACGTCTACGTGCCGATGAATCGTGCCATGTGGCGTTCGTTGGAAAAGGACGAAATCACGCGTGAGGAACTCGTCGAAACGCGCTTTGCCAAGTTGTTCGATCATTTCGGTTTTGAAAAAGACGGGAAGGAACTCGCGGCAGAGTACGAAGCCATCCTATCAACACAAGGGCAAACGTACGAAGGGGCAGAGGCGTTGCTTCAAGCGTTACAGGACGCAGGATATGACTTATACGCTGCCACAAACGGCATCACGACGATTCAAAAGGGGCGCTTGTCGAACTCACCGATTGCGAAATACTTCAAAAAAGTGTTTATCTCGGAAGAAGTCGGTGCGCAAAAGCCGAGTGAAGTCTTCTTTGAACGAGTAGCTGATGCGATTCCAGACTACGACAAGGACAAAGCCGTGATCATCGGCGACTCGCTGACAGCGGATATCCAAGGCGGCATCAACGCCGGCATCGACACGATTTGGATGAATCTAGCGGCAAAAGAAAACAGAACTGCCATCAAGCCGACCGTGGAAGTGAGAAGCTACGCGGAATTATTAGAATTTTTAGTGTAAACCGAAACGACTGCAGGAATGTCTTGCAGTCTTTTTTTATGCAAAAAAGTTGAGGTTCGCACTCTTAGCGGGTAGACTACTTAAAAGGGCAAAGACCCCGACCAAAAATGAAAGTTGGAATTGAATGAAAAAAGGACTCATGGGAACCTTCGTGGCGCTCCTTCTCGCAGCGTGTGGAAGGACGAATACAAACGGGGCAAACACGACGAACGCGACTTCGCAGACGCCACAAACCACACAAGCGGTGCATGTCGAAGTGAAGACAGACGGCACGTATACCGTAAAAGAATATGACTTCGAAAGTAATGGCAAGAATCTCTATGCGCGTGCCTTTGTGCCAGACGCGAGCGGACGGGTGCCACTCGTGATTTTTAGCCACGGACTGGGCGCCAACGCCCGGCACGAGGAAGAAGTGCAGAAGACATTGGCTAAAGCCGGCATTGCAGTCTTCAGCTTGGAGTTTGCAGGAGGGTCGTCATCGTCTTCTCCGATGAGTGAAGGACTAACGACTGAGATGTCTGTTCTCACCGAAGTGCAAAACTTGAAGGATGCCATTCGTATCGCAAGCGGCATGGAATATACCGATCCGCAGAAAATTTATCTCATGGGAAGTAGCCAGGGCGGACTCGTCACGGCACTTACGGCAGAAGAAGTTACCAATATCGCAGGCCTCTTCTTGTTCTATCCAGCATTTTCACTGCCGGACGATATCCGAAGTAGCTTCCCGAAACTAGACGAAGTACCCGAGACCTTTAACTTACTCGGCACGAAAATCGGGAAGAAATACATCACGGACATCTACGACATGGATCCTTACGCGAACCTAGACAAGCTTGGGATGCCTGTGCATATTTATCACGGAAAAGACGACAATATCGTGCCACTCACGGCTTCGAAAAAAGCACTCAAAACCTTACCGAACGCACGCCTCACCACATTGGAGGACACAGGCCACGCCTTGACGCCCGAGCAGCAAGCGCAAATTGGGTTTGAGATTGCGGATGAGATTTTTAATGGGATGAAGTAAAGCAACATAGAAAATTGAATATAACAAATAGGAAAAACCGGGGCAGGTGCCTCGGTTTTTTTGTTAAAAAGTGGGTTTGTCAATCTGAAAAATCAAAATATAATGTATAAATGAAAGCGGTTATAAGTTATACTGTGAATTAGGAGGAAATTTTTAGGAATACAGTAAAAAGGAGAATGGAATATGACAAAAGAGAAAAAATCAATAAAAAAAATATTATCTGATCAGTATGATAATGAAGTTGTAGAAAAAATTGAAAAGTTAATAACTATTGATGCTCAAGATTATGAAGTTGCAATAGATCCAAAAAATTCGAAAAATTATTATGAGACTTACTTGAGTATATTTTATGGAATAATTACATGCAAAAATGAAAAGGATTTAGGGAAATGGAGAGACCCAATAATTGAAAACAAACCTTGGGAAGAAGCTTTGGAAGACTCAAAACAATTTAGAAGTATTGCAGATTCTGACCGTAGCATATTGGAACCGTTAATAGAGAAAGAAATAAAAAATTTTAAAAACGAAATCTTAAGTGAAAAGTTAACAAAATTTTATAATGTCAATAACATTGTTGAACTTCTATCTAAAAATTCAGATGAGAAGGAAAAACTAGAAAGAATAATTGATAAGGATATAGCTACTAAGTTTTATGAGGCAATATTTAGTGATTTTGAACATGCTTTTGATGGGAACTTCGAAAATCCTAGAGTGATAATTTTAGGAATCAATCCTAGATTGAAGGATATAAAACATGATAGTTATGAACTTACAAAAGTATATGAAAAACCTTTTGATAGTAAGAGACCCACATTATATAGCGAAAAGAATAAACGATCAAAGGATAAATATTATTTTATTCCAAATGGTTTCTTTTTTATGAAGAATAAAGAGCATACTACTCCCAATAAGATTAAAGAAGATTTCTTGCTTCAAATTACTTCGATAGAGAAAGATACTCCATATGCATTGTGGGAATTCTTTCCTTATGCAACTAATAGTGAAAATGAGTGGTTTGGTGAAATAGCGATTAGTGAGAAGAAAATAACAAAATATATGCTACTAAAAAATTTCTTACCAAGTCAGATTTGGTTGCTTTGCTTATTAACTTTTACAATAAAAAAAGCACTTTTTGAATCAGAAAGAGAATTGTATATTTTTTGTACCAAAAAAGAAAAAACATTTCAAAAATCATTTATAAAGCCATATTTTGAAGATTTACTGGAAATCACACCCACAAGTAATGTCAAAGTTCTTTTAAAAAAAGGTGATCGAAATAGAAATTTCAATGTTAACAATATTACTCCTTATTTTAAAACGCCAGAAACTGTTTTTAGAAAGAATGCTTTCAAAAAATTTTATAACGTAATTTGGAAAATATAATAATCTCATTATATACAAGGTAGGGAAAATCTGAAACTGTAGTAATGTAAAAAAACACTAGCTGGTCTGGTGGTTATTGAATTCTTTAAGTATAAAGGGAAATAGTTAAGCAAATCATTGATTAAAATAACGATTAGAGCAGGTATAAATATTATTGAGGTGTAAATATGAAAAATTATAGTGAAGAAGAATATAGTGAAAAAATGAAAATTGTATACGGTAATGGAGTGGTTAAAGATTTTGAAGAATTCGAACAAAGGAACGATTCTCACTTTCCTAAAGATTATACTGAATTTAAAACAAGATTGAGAAAGTATGTCGATAGAATAGGCACTGAAGATACAGGAATCAAAGAAGAAAAGAAGAGTAATAAAGTATCCAATTATGAGGAAAACAGGCATTTTACTAGATTTACTCTGATTAGTATTGAAAAACATTACTCTCGTTCAAAGATTGATTTTGCTAAAAAATATGATGATCAGGATACTAATAAATGGGAGACGGAGCATATTATACCTAGATCAAAAATTGAAAATTATTCATCAGATTATATTCGATGCTTAGGAAACCTAACTCTAATCTCACGAGTTCTAAATGGTAGTGAAAAATATAAAAACAAGTCTTATAAGAAAAAACGTAAAATAATACGAGATAGCAAGTGGAGAGAGAATAAATTTTATATAAATAAAGTGTTTAAAAATCAATGGAATTTTAACGAGACTCTCATTGACCTAAGATACAAATGGTTAAAAAGAAGATTTATAAATATTTTTTATGAAGATAAATCTAGAAAGATTTTTACTCTAGATAAATTTGAAAAGATAATTGGAATTCGCAAAAGATAAATTTTATAAATTTGGTAATTTTGATAATTCAAACATAATCATTCAGAAAAATATCCTATTGATACAGGATATAGATACGAATATAATGAAAAATGAAAACGTTTAAACGGAGAGTGGGTATGGGGGGAGTGAAAAAGGTAGATATAAAGGATAGAGACGATTGTCAATTTAATGAGGTGATATGATTTAATAGATAGGAACAAGTAATACTTAGAGTTATATCTGAATTATTGGAGGGTTAAGAAGTGGAAGATGTATTGAGTGTAAAAGGTGAAGAATTTGCACCGATTTATTCTGATATAGTAGATAGATATTTATCAAAGACAAATTTTCCAAAGTTTATTGTAGGTACGGGTTTATCGATTGGGCTTGGCGTTTCTGGAATGTTTGGATTGGCAGATGAATTGGAGAAAAAATTCAATAGCGATGAATACAGTTCATATTTACAAACTTGGAAACAATATGAGGGAATAGTTAAGGCTAAAGGTTTGGAGTATGCATTACTTAATATAAAGCCAGAAGAAGAAGAATTTGTAGAGATTATTCGTGAAATTACAGCTGAATTTATCTTAGATTCAGACTATAATGCAAGAGATGGGATTTTATCTAATTATTCGGGGTTTGAAAGTTTAATAGGTTTTTTATCAAGAACAGTAAGTGTAAATGACAAAGTTATTGATATAATGACACCTAATTATGATTTAATTATTGAGTTAATAGTAGATAAACTAAAATTAGAAACTACTTTAGGTTTTTATGGTTCTGTCTATCAAAATTTTAACTCAGATAGATTGAAAAAACCTCGAAACTATTTCTCTAAAGATGAACCAATAGTTCGTTTGTTTAAACCACATGGTTCTATAAATTGGATTAGACATGGAAGCAATGTTATCCAATCTAATGATTATAGTTATTTAAAAAAAGAAAGTAAAAACATTGAAATAATTACTCCAGGGAGTATGAAGTATCATCGGGGGTTAACACATGAACTTTTTAGAATCCATCGAGAGATTTTCAATGAACTGATTACAGACAATAAAAATAAATTTTCAATTTTTATCTATGGTTATGGCTTTAACGATCAACATTTTGATACTGTTTTTGAAAATACTACAAAGGATGTTATTGTGTTAACAATGAGCATAAAAAAAGAGATTATCGACAAAGCTATGAACAATCGTAATTGGACATTGTTTTACAAACATACTAATCAGGAAAAACCTGGACAGGATTCGTACATGGTTTATAAGCAAAAACTATATAAGATAGATAGAGATTTGTGGGATATCAATGAGTTTTCAAAAATTTTTATAGGGTAAGGGATTATTTATGGAAAAAATTCAAGATTATTTAACGACTACAATTGGTACTGTTCAAATTGTAGACACAAAAAAAATTACGGTGAGTGTTGATGAAGAAGGGATTCTCAATCGTTTAAAAATCAATGATTTACTTATTTTAGCTGGTAATAATGATAATGAGAAATTAATTGGTATGGTAACGAAGGTTAGTAAGAAAAGGTTAGATTTTGATGAAGAAGAAAGTGATGAGAATGTTGATTATTCATATAATTTTTGTAATGTGACGTTAGTTGGTACTTTCTATGTAAAACTGGCTCCTGAAAAAAATAATATATTCAGACGAGCTGTAAATACTTATCCTGAAATAAATAGTCCTGTATATTTAGCGGAGAGTGAAGCCCTTTCTTTAATAATGAATTCATTGGATAGCGATATTGATAATGATGGGTTAGTCATTGGCAAGTATGCTAGCAATAAATCTGTTGATGCTATATTAGATGGAAATAAGTTTTTCCAACGACACGCGTCTATAGTTGGAAGTACTGGTAGTGGAAAATCTTTTACAGTTGCAAATATTTTGGAGAAGGCGAATAATCTAGAGCATTCAAATGTAATAGTTTTTGATTTGCATGGTGAATATAATAAACTCTCTTATGCAAAGCAAATAAAAATTAACAGCAATGATGGATTACATATTCCTCTTTGGTTTTTTAATTATGAAGAAATTCATTCACTTTTCATTGAATCTGCTGAAGGAACAGCGTCAAATCAGAGAGCGATTGTTATTAAATATATTCTAGAAAATAAGAAAAAATACATTGACACTCATATGAAACATTTGTCTTCTGAAGTTATTACTGCAGATACACCTATTCCCTTTTCTGCAGTTGGTCTAAAAGAATTTCTTGAAAATGAAAATATTAAAGAGGAAGAAACTGGAGAATTTTATAAATCAGGAGATAATAAAGGTCAACCAAAAACTAAACAAGGGCAATACTATGGAAAACTAACAAATCTTATTACAAGATTACAGACAAAAATAGATGATAAAAAATATAGTTTTATTTTTAACGAAGAGTCCACAAGTAAATCAGATTATCTAAATGCGTTTGTATCAGAAATTATGGATAATAATGATAAAATAAAAGTTATTGACCTATCCGAAGTTCCTTCTGATATGCTTTCCATCGTAATTGGAATTGTTACGAGGATAGTGTATGATGTTCAATTTTGGATGACTCCTCAGACTAATGAAACAAGACATCCTTTAGCGTTTATTTGCGATGAGGCTCATCTTTATATGCCAAGGGATACTTCAAAAATGAAAGCAGTTGAAAATAAATCACTGGAAATTTTTGAGAAAATTGCTAAGGAAGGAAGAAAGTATGGTGTTTCTTTAGTTATAGTATCTCAGAGACCAGCTGAATTAAATACAACAATAATCTCACAGTGTAATAATATTATTAGTTTGAAAATTACAAATGATAGAGATAAGTCAGCAGTTTCTACTATGTTAACGGATTCCTTAATAGGTTTGGTAGATGTATTACCTAATTTAGATGTTGGTGAATGTATTGTTATTGGTGATTCGATAAAGCTACCAACAAAAATTATTCTAGATAAACCGAAGGAAGAACCGAAGAGCTCGACTATTGATTTTTGGGATAGATGGTATGACGGGGAAAATACGGTTTTTGATATCGATTCCGCCATTAATAATTTGATACAACAATCAAGATAATTAGGGCTCTTTGTCAAATAGTGTTGATGAAGAATTTTAGGAAGGGATTAAGCGACTAATTGTTGCTTAATTCCTTTTTGTTTTGGGCCAAACATTTTTGTTATTAAAATAATCCTGTTTCTAAAATGGTA
>ERZ1699239.307-NODE-307-length-13549-cov-5.297348_pt1 | contig 13549 bp, 9 predicted proteins | sample MGYA00581536_ERZ1699239 | MGnify/ENA primary metagenome ERZ1699239 (study PRJEB42319, sample SAMD00040333) | human oral metagenome | material: saliva | host: Homo sapiens | study: EMG produced TPA metagenomics assembly of PRJDB4115 data set (Metgenomic analysis of...
AGAAAATGAGATCATGCTGTTTAGATAGAGTGTTAGGGCAAAGACCAAGAGTAGGAAGACACAGTAGAGTGGGGCGAAACCAAGAAGCACCCCGGCACTTGTCGCAACGGCCTTCCCACCTTTAAATCCAGCAAAGATTGGAAAAACATGTCCGATAATAGCAAAGAAACCAATGATTAGAGGTGAAACCTCTGTAACACCAAGCCAGATAGGTAGAAGAACAGCCAAGGTCCCCTTGAACATATCAACCAAGAAGGTGATGGTACCAGCAGTCTTACCTAGAACACGAAAGGTATTGGTTGTTCCAGTATTTCCAGAGCCATGCTCACGAAGATTGGTATGGAAGAAAAGTTTCCCAATCCAGAGGCCGGTCTGAATGGAACCTAGCAAGTAGGCGATTAGGATTAACAATAAGATTTTCATGAGATAATTATAGCATACAGCCTAGTAATTGACAAAGTCAGTCAGCCTTAAGATATCTTTTGGACTTTCTTGATTTCTTTTGCAAATTCTTCTGAAAACTTATAAAATAATAAGGATGAAAATTTTGGAGGTCACTCTTGGCTAAAAAAGAAATTAATGTAAATAATTATAATGATGATGCCATTCAGGTACTAGAAGGGTTGGATGCGGTTCGCAAGCGCCCTGGAATGTACATTGGCTCAACAGATGGAACAGGACTTCACCACTTAGTTTGGGAGATTGTCGACAATGCGGTCGATGAAGCTCTTTCTGGTTTTGGTGATGTTATCGCTGTTACCCTAAATAAGGATGGTTCCGTTTCTGTTTCTGACTCTGGACGTGGGATGCCGACAGGTATGCATGCTATGGGTAAACCAACAGTTGAAGTTATTTTCACTGTCCTCCACGCAGGTGGTAAATTTGGACAGGGTGGTTATAAGACTTCTGGAGGTCTTCACGGTGTGGGGTCTTCAGTTGTTAATGCGCTATCTAGCTGGCTTGAGGTAGAAATTACCCGTGATGGTAGTGTTTATCGTCAACGTTTTGAAAATGGAGGTCACCCTGTAACAGGGCTTGAAAAGATTGGTAAAGCGCCTAAGTCTAAGACAGGTACAAAAGTTACCTTCATGCCTGATGCAAGCATCTTTTCAACGACTGACTTTAAATTTAACACCATCTCAGAGCGTCTCAAAGAATCAGCCTTTCTTCTTAAGAATGTCACTATGACATTGACAGACTTGCGTGGCGAAGAAGAAGTTCGTGAAGAATTCCACTATGAAAATGGGGTTCAAGACTTTGTGTCTTACTTGAATGAGGACAAGGAAACGCTGACACCAGTCATCTATATTGATGGAGATCAACAAGAATTTCACTTGGAATTAGCCCTTCAGTATAATGACGGTTACTCTGACAATATCCTTTCCTTTGTCAATAATGTCCGTACTAAGGACGGTGGGACCCACGAAACAGGCTTCAAGTCCGCCATTACCAAGGCTCTTAACGATTATGCGCGTAAGACGGGGCTTCTCAAAGAAAAAGATAAGAACCTTGAAGGGTCAGATTACCGTGAGGGCTTATCAGCAGTTATCTCGCTTTTGGTTCCTGAAGAACACCTTCAGTTTGAAGGACAAACCAAGGACAAACTTGGATCTCCTTTAGCTCGTCCTATTGTTGATAGTATTGTTTCAGAGCATCTGACTTACTTCCTTATGGAAAATGGGGACTTAGCTTCTAACTTGGTGCGTAAGGCTATCAAGGCTCGTGATGCCCGTGAAGCTGCCCGAAAAGCGCGTGATGCCAGTCGAAACGGGAAGAAAAATAAAAAAGACAAGGGTCTTTTGTCAGGAAAATTGACGCCAGCCCAGTCTAAAAATGCTAAGAAAAATGAACTTTATCTAGTCGAAGGGGATTCTGCCGGTGGATCAGCCAAACAAGGCCGTGATCGTAAATTCCAGGCTATCCTGCCTCTTCGAGGTAAGGTCCTAAACACTGAGAAAGCTAAAATGGCTGACATTCTCAAAAATGAAGAAATCAATACCATGATTTACACCATTGGTGCAGGTGTTGGAGCTGATTTTAACCTTGACGATATCAACTACGACAAGATTATCATCATGACCGATGCCGATACCGATGGGGCTCACATCCAGACCCTCTTGCTCACTTTCTTCTATCGTTATATGCGTCCGTTGGTTGAAGCGGGACACGTTTATATCGCTTTGCCTCCTCTTTACAAGATGTCTAAAGGGAAAGGCAAGAAGGAAGTTGTCGAATATGCTTGGACGGATGGGGAACTTGAGGAACTTCGTCAAAAATTTGGTCGTGGAGCTATTCTCCAACGTTACAAGGGGCTTGGTGAGATGAATGCTGACCAGCTTTGGGAAACAACCATGGATCCAGAGACAAGAACCCTTATCCGAGTGACGATTGACGACCTAGCGCGTGCCGAACGTCGTGTCTCTGTTCTTATGGGAGATAAGGCAGCACCACGCCGTCAATGGATTGAAGATAACGTTAAATTTACCTTGGAAGAAAGTGGCGCATTTTAGGTTGCAGGCCAGAAGGGAATGTAATAAGATAGAACTAGGGAGAGCGTTTACAATCAATAGAAACTTGGGATTATAAAGAAACAAGTTGATTATTTTCTACATCGTTTATTAACTATTTGCAGTGTCATTGACTAGAAATCAATGGAGGTAGAAAAATGGATTTTAATGTTATCGATTACCTAGCTTACCATGCAGATGTAGCTATTCCGGCTATTATTCTTATGGTTATTGTTTCTGCTATATACTTATTTTTTTATGGTATACGTCCTATAAAAACACGCTTTTTGATCCTTTTTCTCTTATCTATAGTCTCCCTCATAATCTTCGTGCTGGATAACCCCCTCTATTATTATTTGGGTAGTCCATTCTCAGGCTTATTATTTGGTTTTTACTACCTGATGGTCTTTTCAGTGTTTTATGTGCCATTCTCACTAATAGCTTTTATAAAAAGTCTTCTACATTTAACACGCTTTCAAACCAATTATTCAATCTTATTAGCGATTAATAGTTTCTTCGCCACATTACTGGCTTTCCTCAACCTACTTTTCTTACAAGGGGCTTTGGAATTTCTCCCAAATTCATCCATGTACCTTATTTTTATCCTCCTAGCGGCAAGTGGTATTGCTCAAACTATAATAGGAAGAAAGGAAAACGAAAAAATAAAGATTATATGGCTGAGTCAGGAAAAGACAATGTGAGGTAGACCTATGTTATCTAAGGTATTAAGTTTCATACTTTACTATCCTCAAATAGTCCTTCCTGTTTGTGGAGTGGCAATAGCTTATTTAAGTGTTTATAAAAAGCGACCAATAAAAACACGTTTTTTACTTCTGCCTATACTAGTAGTGGTAACCTTCCTTCTATCTTTGATAGATAATCCCTTCTCAGATAGAACCTATTCGGGTTTGTTATTTGCTTTCTATAATGTGTATGTTTTTACTCCTTTAAGTGTTGCTTGTAGTATCACATCACTTTTCAAAAGTATCTATCATTATAGATTGTTTCGTATACCGCTAGCTACTGTTCTCGTAATCAACGCCTCTTTAATGACTTGTTTATCACTCTTAAACTTTATCTTATTCTTTGGGGAACTTTCTACTTCATTGACACTATCTTGTGTATTTTTCATTTTAATTGTGATAAGTACAGTCGTTCAATTTGTGGTTGGTGAAATAGAAATTAGGAAGGTGAAAACCATTCTTCTACAGTTGCAAAGTCAAGGAAAGACATTATGAAGCGTGGCAGTTAGGTAGGAAAGTTACTATTTGTCTTTCACATTATTTCAAATCATTACTTAAACTAAAAAATAAAGAGAAATCTTATGTCTAATATTCAAAACATGTCCCTTGAGGACATCATGGGGGAGCGTTTTGGACGCTACTCCAAATACATTATTCAGGAGCGTGCGCTTCCTGACATTCGTGACGGTTTGAAACCCGTTCAACGTCGTATTCTTTATTCCATGAATAAGGATGGCAATACCCATGACAAGGGCTATCGTAAATCTGCCAAGTCGGTGGGTAACATTATGGGTAATTTTCACCCACATGGCGATAGTTCCATTTATGACGCCATGGTGCGTATGTCCCAGGACTGGAAGAATCGTGAAATCTTAGTTGAAATGCACGGTAACAACGGTTCTATGGATGGTGATCCACCAGCGGCTATGCGTTATACAGAGGCGCGCTTGTCAGAGATTGCTGGCTACCTTCTTCAAGATATTGATAAAAACACCGTTCCTTGGGCTTGGAACTTTGATGATACAGAGAAGGAACCAACCGTTTTACCTGCAGCCTTTCCAAACCTCTTGGTTAATGGTGCTACAGGGATTTCTGCTGGTTATGCCACAGATATTCCACCGCATAATCTGTCAGAGGTCATCGATGCCGTTGTCTACATGATTGATCACCCATCTGCTAAACTGGATAAATTGATGGAATTCTTGCCTGGTCCAGATTTCCCAACAGGGGCTATCATTCAGGGCAAGGATGAGATTCGTAAGGCCTACGAAACTGGTAAGGGCCGCGTCGTTGTGCGCTCACGTACTGAAATTGAACAACTCAAAGGTGGCAAGGAACAAATCATCGTTACTGAAATTCCTTACGATGTCAATAAGGCAGTTCTTGTTAAAAAAATCGATGATGTTCGAGTCAATAACAAGGTTCCAGGTATTGCAGAAGTTCGTGATGAGTCTGACCGTACAGGGTTGCGTATTGCTATTGAACTTAAGAAGGATGCTGACAGCCAAACTATTCTTAACTACCTTTTGAAATATACGGATCTTCAGGTTAACTACAATTTCAACATGGTGGCTATTGATAATTTCACCCCACGTCAAGTTGGCTTACAAAAGATTTTATCTAGCTATATTGCCCACCGTCGTGATATTATTGTTGCTCGTTCAAAATTTGACAAGGAAAAAGCTGAAAAACGTCTTCATATTGTTGAAGGATTGATCCGAGTTATCTCTATTTTGGATGAGGTTATCGCTCTTATCCGAGCTTCTGAAAATAAGGCTGATGCTAAGGAAAATCTTAAGGTCAGCTATGATTTTTCAGAAGAACAAGCCGAAGCTATCGTGACCTTGCAGCTTTATCGTTTGACCAATACGGATATTGTTACCCTCCAAAATGAGGAAGCTGATTTACGTGAACAAATTGCAACCTTGGCTGCTATCATTGGTGATGAGCGTACCATGTTTAATGTCATGAAACGTGAACTCCGTGACATTAAGAAGAAATTTGGTAATGACCGTCGTTCAGAGTTGCAAGCAGAAACCAAGACCATTGAAATTGATACTGCAAGTTTGATTGTTGAAGAAGAAACCTATGTCAGCATCACTCGCGGTGGTTACGTCAAACGTACAAGCCCACGTTCTTTCAATGCTTCAACGATTGACGAAGTCGGAAAACGTGATGATGATGATTTGATTCTGGTTCAGCAAGCTAAGACGACACAACACCTCTTGATTTTCACTAATCAGGCCAATGTGATTTATCGTCCAATCCATGAGTTACCAGACATTCGTTGGAAGGATTTGGGAGAGCATTTATCACAAACTATCACCAATTTATCTAAGGATGAAGAAGTGCTTTACGCAGAAATCCTGGATGATTTTGAAACAGGTACTTACCTATCAGCTACCAAGCTGGGTCAGATTAAACGTTTCGAACGCAAGGAATTTACACCATGGCGTACCTACAAGTCTAAGTCGGTTAAATACGCTAAACTCAAGGATGATAGTGATTTTATTGTTACGGTTACGCCGATTCAATTGGATGATATCATGATTATCACTCAAAAGGGTTATGCCCTTCGCTTTAATGCTGACGAAGTGCCCGTAGTTGGTGCCAAGGCAGCAGGTGTTAAGGCAATCAATCTTAAGGATGATGATACCGTTCAGGCTGTTTTTGTAGCAAATACTCAAAGTTTCTACCTTCTGACACAAAGAGCTAGTCTCAAACGTGTGGCTACAGCAGATATTCCACAGGCTAAGCGAGCTGGTCGAGGTCTCCAAGTTCTTCGTGAGCTTAAGACTAAACCACATCGTGTCTTTACTGCGGGTCCAGTCTTTACGGAAAATGCTGGTGGCGAAATAGATCTTCTAGCAACACCAGTGGAAGAGACTCCTCAGACCTTGCTTGTAACAGCAACAACAGGCGAAACGGCAGAGGTTGACTTGTCCCTTCTAAATCTTTCAGACCGTACTAGCAACGGTAGTTTCATTGAAGGATTAGCAGACAAAGAAGTCTTTTCTGCCAAGATTATTGAAAGATAAAGATAAGAAAGCTTTGTTCTCTTATTAGAGGGCAGAGTTTTTTTCTTTGATGGGCAAAATAAGTGTTTTAAAAAGAATTGTCAGAATTTTGCAACATAACCTTGAAATTTTCAATGAAAAGGACTATACTAGAAAGCACATAGTAACAGAAAAGAGGATATACACATGACAGTTGATTTAGACTGGGAAAATCTAGGATTTAATTACAGTAAACTTCCATTCCGTTATATCTCATATTACAAAGACGGTAAATGGGATGAGGGGCAATTGACTGAGGATGCGACTTTGCATATTTCAGAAGCATCTCCAGCCCTTCACTATGGTCAAGAAGCTTTTGAAGGACTCAAGGCTTACCGTACTAAAGATGGCTCTATTCAATTGTTCCGTCCAGATGAAAATGCTAAACGTTTGCAACGTACTGCGGATCGTCTTTTGATGCCACAAGTTCCTGTTGACAAATTTGTAGATGCATGTAAACAAGTTGTACGTGCAAATGAAGAATATGTTCCACCATATGGTACAGGTGCAACACTTTATCTCCGTCCATTGTTGATTGGGGTTGGTGATATCATTGGTGTGCATCCAGCAGATGAGTATATCTTTACCATTTTTGCTATGCCAGTAGGTAACTACTTCAAAGGTGGTTTGGCTCCAACAAACTTCCTTATCCAAGATGATTATGACCGTGCTGCTCCACATGGTACAGGTGCTGCTAAGGTTGGTGGTAACTACGCAGCAAGTATGTTGCCAGGTAAGATTGCACATGACCGTAACTTCTCTGATGTAATCTACCTTGATCCAGCAACTCACACTAAGATTGAAGAAGTGGGTTCTGCAAACTTCTTTGGTATCACAGCCGATAACGAATTCGTTACACCACTCAGCCCATCTATCTTGCCATCTATCACTAAGTTCTCATTGCTTTACTTGGCTGAAAATCGCTTTGGCATGAAAGCTATCCAAGGTGATGTTAAGATTTCTGAATTGGATAAATTTGTCGAAGCAGGTGCCTGTGGTACAGCTGCCGTTATCTCACCAATTGGTGGGGTACAACATGGTGATGACTTCCATGTCTTCTACTCAGAAACAGAAGTAGGTCCTGTAACACGTAAACTTTATGATGAGTTGACAGGTATCCAATTTGGTGATGTTGAAGCACCAGAAGGATGGATTGTCAAAGTTGACTAATTCCTAATAGATAAACGATTATTTTAAGGCTTGCTCTTGCAAGCTTTTTTCTTTTTCGGTAGAATTAAGAAGATACATTAAGAAAGGATGGCTCGAGCCAAGGATCGGGTATAAATCTATGAGTAAAAAAGATAAAAAAATTGAAATTCAAATTAATGATGCTAAAGTAGTCGTCAATAAAGCAACTATTGAAGGTTTTGAACTTCTTGTTGGTAAGAAAGTCATCGGACAAATTGTGGAAATTGATGGTAAGTTTGCCGTTGTTGACAAGGAAAATGTTGTAGGTTTCCACAAAAAAATGGATGATGCAGTAGCTGCCATTATTGAATCATACAATCTTAATCATTAAAATCCAAAGTAAAGGCTTGCTTTGGTCAAGAAACTGTGATATACTATTTCTTGTTCTTAAGGAGAGATAGCGAAGAGGCTAAACGCGGCGGACTGTAAATCCGCTCCTTCGGGTTCGGGGGTTCGAATCCCTCTCTCTCCATGTCTAAGAAACTGAATCGGGATAGTCGATATCAAGTACTTAGATGTTTTTTTATAGCATTTTGCTATTGGGGTATAGCCAAGCGGTAAGGCAAGGGACTTTGACTCCCTCATGCGTTGGTTCGAATCCAGCTACCCCAGTAAAAGGTATCGGGTGCATTGGCACCGTCTATGTTAACCATTGTCTTTGCGGGTACCTTTAAAAATATATTGTTATCAAGGGTCAGAATTGGCTGGCTCTTGTTGGAGGATCTTTTTAGAATGAACGAATTTGAAGAATTGCTAAACAGTGTTAGCGAAGTTAACACAGGTGACGTTGTAACAGCTGAAGTTATCTCAGTAGATAATGATCAAGCAAATGTTGTTATCGAAGGAACTGGTATCGAAGGTGTTTTGACACGTCGTGAATTGACAAACGACCGTGACGCAAACGTTGCAGACCTTGTTAAAGTTGGTGAAACACTTGAAGTGCTTGTTCTTCGTCAAGTTGTTGGTAAAGATACTGATACTGTAACTTACCTTGTATCTAAAAAACGCTTGGAAGCTCGCAAAGCTTGGGATAAACTTGTTGGTCGTGAAGAAGAAGTTGTTACTGTTAAAGGAACACGCGCTGTTAAAGGCGGACTTTCAGTTGAATTTGAAGGTCTTCGTGGATTTATTCCAGCTTCAATGATCGATACTCGTTTTGTTCGTAACACTGAACAATTTGTAGGTCAAGAATTTGACGCTAAAATTAAAGAAGTTGATCCAGCTGAAAACCGTTTCATCCTTTCACGTCGTGAAGTTGTTGAAGCAGAAGCTGCAGAAGCTCGTAAAGAAGTCTTCTCTAAACTTGAAGTTGGTTCAATCGTAACTGGTAAAGTTGCTCGTTTGACAAGCTTCGGTGCTTTCATCGACCTTGGTGGTGTTGACGGACTTGTTCACGTGACTGAATTGTCTCACGAACGTAACGTTTCACCTAAATCAGTTGTATCTGTAGGTGATGAAGTTGAAGTTAAAGTTCTTGCTATCGACGAAGAAGCAGGACGTGTATCACTTTCACTTAAAGCAACAACACCTGGACCATGGGATGGCGTTGAACAAAAACTTGCTGCTGGTGATGTTATCGAAGGTAAAGTTAAACGCTTGACTGACTTCGGTGCTTTCGTTGAAGTATTGCCAGGTATCGATGGACTTGTTCACATCTCACAAATTTCACACAAACGTGTTGAAAATCCAAAAGATGTTCTTTCAGTAGGTCAAGACGTTACTGTTAAAGTTCTTGAAGTAAACGCTGATGCAGAACGTGTATCACTTTCAATCAAAGCTCTTGAAGAACGTCCAGCTAACGCTGAAGGCGAAAACAACGAAAAACGTCAATCACGTCCACGTCGTCCAAAACGTCAAGAAAAACGTGACTACGAACTTCCAGAAACTCAATCTGGATTCTCAATGGCGGATCTTTTCGGAGATATCGAATTGTAAGATAAAAAAAGAGGCATGGAAACATGTCTTTTTTTCTATTTTAGAGTATGCTATAATAGTATACTGTTAGCACCCTTAGTGTAATGGATATCACGTAAGATTCCGGTTCTTGAGATAGGGGTTCGATTCCCTTAGGGTGCAAAAAGAAAAACGTTGAAAGATTTTTTCTCTCAACGTTTTTTAGTCGGTAAGTTTTAGTGAAAGTATTTCATAAAATCTTTTAGCCTTGAAAAGGAAAAAAGCAAACATATAGAAGAAAAGCTATTAGCTTATCCTAAAACCAAAGTAAGCTACTTTATTAGCATCCCCATAGTTGATTTATTGGGGAGACAGTTTGGCTAATCTTTTGCAATTTATTAAAAAATTTGCTATAATACTCAATATCTCATATTGGGGTCGTTACGGATTCGACAGGCATTATGAGGCATATTCTGCGACTCGTGTGGCGACGTAAACGCTCAGTTAAATATAACTGCAAAAAATACTAATTCTTACGCTGTAGCAGCCTAAACACCTGCTCGCGTGACTTCTAGCAGATTGCTTATGTTTGTTTAGAGGTTTTATTGATTTATAAGCTACGTTTGACCATTGCCTAGCTGGTTGAAAAGAGATTTATAGGCTCGCAGATAGAAGGCTTGAGTTATGTGTCGTCTATCTGTTAAATGAAAGACATAACCTATAGTTGTAGACGAATATGTTGGCAGGTGTTTGGACGTGGGTTCGACTCCCACCGGCTCCATAAAAACCAGAGGCGTCAGCCTTTTATTTGTATATATAGGAATTTATTATGAAAAAACTTTTGTCTTTGACCGTTTTAGGTCTCTCACTTTTTACTCTAGCTGCTTGTGGAAAATCTTCGTCTAAGACAGAGACGAAGGGATCTTTGGATAATGAAGCCTCTAAGATTTTAACCGTTAAGCATGGGAATGTTCGCCAGAACTTTGATAAGATTACCATGGCAAATGCTTCTCAGGAATTTTCAGGAGGCTCAAATCTTGATAGCTTGAAGGGTTGGTTTGGTGAACCTTCATCAACGAGTCAGGAGCAGGCAGGAGATGCTAAGCTTGATGTTTATAATTGGCAGTATGACAATGTTGTTGTTACAGCGAAACTCTTTAACAATAGCACTGTGGTTAAGTCAATTTCAAACTTTTCTTACGTCCGTGATCCTAAAATCACACTGAAGATGTACGAAAATCTCAAAAATGGAACTAGCTATGACGATGCTGTCAAAACGCTTGGTACACCTGATGTTTATTCGATTGCTGTCTCTTCAGATGCAACAATGACACAAGCGCTTTGGTCTTCGAACCTTGTTGCTAAGAAGGGTGAAACAGGTAGCCTTACCCTTAACTTTAAAAATGGTGCCTTGGAAAACAAGTCACAAGCGAATTTGATTAATAAGTAATCGCAGTAAAAGATGCCTTTCTAAATCAATGAAGGCATTTTTGGCTCTTTGTCAACTGTAGTGGGTGACGAAAAGCTAACATCTAGAGAGGACCTGATAGGTCTTCTCTTTTTTTATGTTTAGAGTGATGAAGACACGTTTCTTAAAGTTGATGAAGTTTCTAAAACCGAAGCCCAACCGTTTGATGTCTTTAATCAACTTGTTAGTCGCTTCGAGTTTCGCGTTTGAATAGTCAGTTTCTAGCGCATTCTTGATGTATTGCTTGTGTCTAAGAAAAGTCCTAAAGACCGTTTGAAAGTAGTGATTGACCTTGCTCATGTTCTCCTCTATTAACTCAAAAAACTCATCTACCCTCTTCTCCTGAAAGTGAAAAAGCAAAAGCTGATAGAGGTTGTAGTCATTAGCGAGCTCTTCTGAAAAGTCTAGAGTCTTCTCAACGACTTCATGTGGTGCTAAAGTTTGTCGGAAAGTCTTTGAATAAAAAGAGTTGAGCGATAGCTTACGGCTGTCCTTTTGAAAGAGTCGCCAGTGATTTTTCAAGGCTCGATAGGGTAGTGACTTCTTATCAAACTGGTTCATAATAGCAATTCTTGTCTTTAAAAATGCTCGACCAAGGTGCTGGATAATGTGGAAACGATCAAGAACGATTTTGGCGTTTGGAAAAAGTTTTTTGGCTAGTGGCATATAGGTCCCAGACATATCCATCGTGATAAACTGTACCTGTTGTCGGACTTTCAATGGATACTTCAAAAAGTAGTTTCGTATAGTGGTTTGGCGACGATTATCAAGGATGGTTATGAGTTTGTTTGTCTCATAGTTCTGCGCAACAAAAGCCAATTTCCCTTTCTTGAACCCAAACTCATCCCAGGACATAATAGCTGGGAGTTTGTCATAGTGTTCCTTGAAAGTAAACTGGTCGAGTTTACGATAGACAGTGGACGTTGACACGCGAAGTCTTCTGGCAATATCCGTTAATGACACCTTCTCAGTTAGGAGTTGTGTAACCTTTTGTCGGACTAGATTGGAGATTTGGCAGTTTTTCTCAACGATAGATGTCTCAGCTACCGTGACTCGTCTACAACTTTTACACTGGAAACGACGTTTTTTCAGACGTAGTAGTGTTGGAGTTCCAGCTTGCTCAAGAAGAGGGATTTTAGAAGGCTTTTGAAAGTCGTACTTGATCATCTTTCCATGGCAATGAGGACATGATGGTGCAGGGGAATCGAGTTTTGCTTGAATCTCGATATGAGTATCAGTTTCAAAAACAAGTGAAATATTGATATTTTGGTCTTTAATTCCGATTAATTCTGTGGTATTCTTAATAAGTCTCATAAGTTCTTCCTAATGATGGTTTGGTTGCTTTTCATTATAGTTCTTATGGGACTTTTTGTCTGCATTCAAAAAGCTCTGTAATCTCTACAGTGGTTTTACCCACTACAGAAATTATAGAGCCGCATTTTTTTGTTATAATAAAAGGAGCGATTAAAATTATGGAGATGTAATGACTAAAAAAAGACTATTTTTTATAGGGATAGCAGGTTTAATACTGGTATTCTTATGGCCTCTTTTAAATAACTTCATCCCCTTAATCAAGGAATGGACCAACGCTAAGCATGATCAAGCCTTTTTAAGAGAAGTTTTTAAGCAGGCTAATTTCCAAAATGCACTGATCCTTCTTAGTCTCATGATTCTGTCATCAGCTATTCCTGGAGTTTCAAGTTCTATTTTTTGTATTTTTGTTGGGCTACTCTATGGCCCTTTGCTTGCGATTCCGATGAATATTATTGGTAATACTTTTGGGAATTTGACTAGTTTTGAAATTCTGAGAAGACTTGAAAAGCCAGAGAAGTCCAAACGCATGGAGAAACTTCTAAACTATATTGAGAACTTTAAGCATCGCTTTATTGGGATTTCACTGGCCTTCTCTATTCCATTTATACCATCAGCTCTGGTCAATTATGCTTGTGTTCAAATGAATTTACCCACAAGGACGAGGATTTTGGCGACACTTATTGGAGTGACGCCAGTATCGATTGTTTATGCAGTTAGTGGAGATTTGTTGCTTAATATCCGTCCAATCCGAATGCCATTAGTGGCAGTACTTGCCATCTTGCTTTTTATCTCACTCGTCATTTACTTTATCCATTTTAGGAAGGAAAAAAATGAGCTTCATTCAAGTAACTAAAGAAGAATTTAACACCTATGAGTTTGTCCTTAGTGTTAGTCCGTTTCAAAGAGAGATTAGAAATTAAGGAGGTAAGTTGATGAAACTTGCATTATTGGGTACAGGAATGATTGTGACAGAGGTTCTTCCTGTGTTAACGACTATTGAGGGCATTGAGCTTGAAGCTATCTTGTCGACACCACGCTCACTTGATAAGGCAGAAGCCCTAGCTAAGCAATATGGTTTGTCTCAGGCGACTAGTGATTATGAGTTAATTTTGTCCAATCCAGAAGTCGATACGATTTATGTGGGAACGCCCAACCATACCCACTATGATTATGCTAAGAAAGCACTTTTGGCCGGCAAGCATGTTATCTGTGAGAAACCCTTCACCTTACATTTGAAAGAGTTTGAAGAGCTAGCTAAGCTTGCTCAAGAAAAAGAGCTTCTCTTGATGGAGGCTATTACCAATCAATATTTGGCTAATTTTACAGCGATTAAGGAAGCCTTGTCTGATATTGGAGATGTTAAGATTGTGAATATCAATT
>ERZ1699239.308-NODE-308-length-13526-cov-3.745056_pt1 | contig 13526 bp, 12 predicted proteins | sample MGYA00581536_ERZ1699239 | MGnify/ENA primary metagenome ERZ1699239 (study PRJEB42319, sample SAMD00040333) | human oral metagenome | material: saliva | host: Homo sapiens | study: EMG produced TPA metagenomics assembly of PRJDB4115 data set (Metgenomic analysis of...
TCTTTGTCTTTCAACCTGTCAATAAAAAATGGATGGATTATACTGGACTGAGTGAGGAAATGTATCAACACTCTGTCGAAAAAATTCGTTACCAGTTGGAAAGCCAAGGATTCACCAATATTGCTGATTTCTCAAAAAATGGAGGAGATCCTTTCTTTGTTAAGGATACGATTCATATTGGTTGGTTAGGCTGGTTGGCGTTTGATAAGGTTGTAAATCCTTTTTTGAGCAATCCAACAACAGCACCTAGTTACCAAATGAATGACCGCTTCTTTAGCAAAGATTGGGCGGATTACGATGGTAACATCAAAGATTTTCAATAAAATGAGCTAAAAGTTTGGGATTTTAATCCAAGCTTTTTTGTTTAAATGGCGAATATTTAAGATGCAAATAGGTCAAAAGTTTCAAAATTTTTAGAAATAACGTATAATAGTTAAAGAACTATGAATAGAAAGGGATTTCAAAATGAAGAAACAGTTCTTATTACCCATCCTATCTACAGCTTTATTAGCTCCAGCCTTCTTAGCTGGACAAGTATACGCTGAAGAAGCAACAACTCCTGCAGAAAGTTCAGCTGTCGCAGCAACTCCAGCTCCGTCGGCGACTCCAGCTCCTGTTGAGAGCTCTGCGGTACCGGAAACTTCGGCAACTTCAGAAGCGATTGCACCTGCAGAAGCTCCGTCAGCTCCTGCTGAATCTCCTAAAAGCGACGAAAAGGACACTGTTATCTTACACACCAATGATGTCCATGGTCGTATTGTAGAGGAAAAGGGAGTCATTGGAGACGCTAAGTTAGCGACTGTCATTGAACAAGAGCGTGCAAAAACCAATCAGACCACCTTGGTAGTGGATGCTGGTGATGCTTTCCAGGGTCTTCCTATCTCAAACTCATCAAAAGGTGAGGCACGTGCTAAGATTCTTAACGAGATGGATTATGATGCCATGGCTGTAGGAAATCACGAGTTTGATTTCGGACTTGATGAAGCTAAAAAATACAAAGAAATTTTGAAATTCCCCTTGTTAAGCTCAAATACTTATGTAGATGGAGCTCGTCTCTTCCAAGCTTCTACTATTGTTGACAAGAATAAGGATGTTGAAGGCGATGAGTTTGTAGTGATAGGTGTGACAACGCCGGAAACAGCAACGAAAACTCACCCTAAAAATGTTAAAGGAGTAACCTTTACTGAGCCAATCGAAGAGGTTAATAAGGTCGTTGAAGAAGTTCAAGCCAAGGCTAAGGCGGAAGGTAAGGATTATAAGCATTATGTAGTCTTAGCCCACTTGGGTGTTGATACAACAACGCCAGTAGCTTGGCGTGGCTCAACACTAGCAGAAGCCCTGTCTAAGAACCCTCTTTTGAAGGGGAAACGTGTAACAGTCATTGATGGGCACTCTCATACAGTAGAATCAACTACTTACGGAGATAATGTGACTTACAACCAAACTGGAAGTTATCTCCATAACGTTGGTAAAATTACTTATAAATCCCGTCAGCTTTTGGGCAATCCAACTCAGATTACTGCTGCTGAAGCCAAAAAATTAGAAGCAAATCCAAAAGTTGCTAGTTTAGTTAAAGATATTAAGGCAAAGTATGATGCTGAAAATGCGGTTGAGGTTGTGTCTAACAGTCCTGTTGAACTAAACGGTGACCGTGAAAATGTCCGTGTCCGTGAGACAAACCTTGGAAATGTCGTCGCAGATTCTCTCTACCAGTATGGTCAAACAGGATTTAGTCATCCAACAGATATCGCTGTGACAAATGGTGGTGGCTTACGTGAGACAATTGCTAAAGACAAACCAATTACAAAAGGAAATGTCATTGCAGTCTTGCCATTTGGAAACACAATCTCACAAATTCAAGTAACTGGTCAGCAAGTTCTGGATATGTTTGAAAAATCACTCGGATCTATTTTGCAGGTGGATAAAGCAGGAAAAACTGTCTTAGACGAAAATGGTCAACCATTGCTCGAACCAAGCGGTGGATTCTTACAGATTTCAGGAGCCAAGGTCTACTACGATACAAACCTAGTCGCAGGTAAACGCGTCTTGGCTATTCAAGTGAAGAATCGTGCAACTGGTCTTTATGAAAAACTAGATTTGGCGAAAATCTACTACCTAGCAACCAATGACTTCCTTGCAGCAGGTGGTGACGGTTATACCATGCTTGGTGGTGCGAGAGAAGAAGGTCCTTCAATGGATGCTGCCTTTGAAGACTATCTCAAAACAGCTGATTTGACTCAGTATGAAAAGGTAAATCCAAATTCACGCACGATTTCTGTGGACTCAAAAACATTTAAACTTCCTGAAGAAGGTAAAGAGCAAGATCCAGCTAAACCAGTAGAAGACCAAGCAACAAAACCGACTCAACCTTCTACTGTAAAAGTTGATTATAAGGTTGCAGATAAGTTTGCTAAGAAAACAGTAGTCTCAGAGAAACTACTTCCAAATACAGGTAGTGAGCAATCTATTTTCATGATGCTAATTGGTGTGATTCTTGGAGCGACAGCCCTCTGGACTAGCCGTAAACAAGAAAAATAATTCTAAAGGATGAAAACATCTCAGGTGTTTTCATCTTTTTTCTTGATTCTTTTTTGGTTTATGATATAATTAACCAGTAAAGAATCTGTGGTAATCTATATTGTTTTAGGAAAAAGATAACTAGGAAAGGAGAAGTTCATGAGACAATTAGCAACAGAAATTGATCATTTTTTAAATGAAGTAATCCTGAAAGCTGAAAATCAGCATGAAATTTTGATTGGTCATTGTACCAGTAATGTGGCTTTGACCAATACCCAGGAGCATATTCTTATGCTCTTATCAGAGGAATCATTAACGAATTCGGAGTTGGCTCGCCGTCTCAATGTCAGTCAAGCAGCCGTCACCAAGGCCATTAAGTCCTTGATTAAAGAGGGGATGCTGGAAACTTCTAAGGATCCAAAGGATGCTCGAGTGATTTTCTATCAATTGACAGATCTAGCTCGACCGATTGCTGAGGAGCATCACCATCATCATGAGCACACCCTCTCGACTTATGAACAAGTTGCCAGTCAATTCTCAGATGAAGAGCAACAAATTATTCAGCGGTTTTTAACTGCTTTAGTAGGAGAAATCAAGTAATGAGATACATCACAGTAGAGGATTTGTCCTTCTATTATGACAAGGAACCTGTGCTTGAGCATATCAATTACAGTGTTGATAGTGGGGAATTTGTCACCCTTACTGGAGAAAATGGAGCTGCCAAGACGACTCTTATCAAGGCCAGTCTTGGTATTCTACAACCAAGATATGGCAAAGTTACCATTTCAAAGACCAACACTCGTGGGACAAAACTAAGAATCGCCTACCTTCCTCAACAGATTGCAAGTTTTAATGCAGGTTTTCCAAGTACCGTTTATGAATTTGTCAAATCAGGTCGTTATCCAAGAAAAGGTTGGTTCCGTCGTCTAAATGCTCACGATGAGGAACATATCAAGGCTAGTTTAAACTCTGTTGGAATGTGGGAACATCGAGACAAAAGGATTGGTTCCCTTTCTGGCGGGCAAAAGCAGAGGGCTGTTATCGCACGTATGTTTGCTTCAGATCCTGATATCTTTATCTTGGATGAGCCGACGACAGGGATGGATGCGGGAACCAAGGATGAGTTTTATGAACTCATGCACCACAGTGCCCACCATCATGGCAAGGCTGTTTTGATGATTACTCACGATCCTGAAGAAGTTAAGGACTACGCAGATCGTAATATTCACCTGGTCCGAGACCAAGATTCCCCATGGCGTTGCTTCAATGTCCATGAAAGTGACCAGGAGGTGGAGCATGCTTAATCTATTGTCTTATGATTTTATGCAGCGGGCCTTTTTGGCTGTTATTGCCATGAGTCTCTTTTCACCAGTTCTGGGGACCTTCCTCATCTTGCGTCGCCAGAGTCTTATGAGTGATACACTGAGTCACGTCTCGCTTTCAGGGGTTGCCTTTGGCTTGGTTTTAGGAATTTCTCCGACCATCTCAACCATTGTGATTGTCTTGATTGCAGCGGTCTTCCTTGAATACCTACGTACGGTTTATAAAAGCTTTATGGAGATTGGGACAGCCATTCTCATGTCTACAGGACTTGCAGTTTCACTTATTGTCATGAGTAAGGGTAAGAGCTCTAGCTCTATGAGTCTGGACCAATACCTTTTTGGTTCTATCGTGACCATTAGTCAAGAGCAGGTCATTGGGCTCTTTGTCATTGCGGCGGTTGTTTTAATCCTAACCTTCCTCTTTTTAAGACCCATGTATATTCTAACTTTTGACGAGGATACAGCTTTTGTCGATGGTCTTCCAGTGCGTACCATGTCTATTCTCTTTAACATGGTAACGGGTGTGGCTATTGCCCTCATGATCCCAGCTGCTGGAGCACTTTTGGTATCGACTATCATGGTCTTACCAGCAAGTATTGCTTTGCGTCTAGGTAAAAACTTTAGTTCTGTGATGATTCTTGCCAGTGTTATTGGTTTTCTAGGTATGGTTGCGGGACTCTATATTTCCTATTATGCAGAGACACCACCGAGTGCAAGTATCACCATTATCTTTGTAGTTGTCTTTTTAGGAGTCAGCTTACTCAAACGTTTTATCAAATAGGAGAAGTAAATGAAAAAACTAAGCCTACTTTTGGCAAGTCTTGTGACCTTATTCTTAGTTGCTTGTTCCAATCAAAAACAGGCAGACGGGAAATTAAATATCGTCACAACTTTCTATCCTGTCTACGAATTTACCAAGCAAGTAGCAGGGGACACAGCCAATGTCGAACTCTTAATCGGGGCTGGAACAGAGCCACATGATTATGAGCCATCACCTAAGGCGGTCGCTAAAATCCAAGACGCTGATGCCTTTGTTTATGAAAATGAGAACATGGAAACATGGGTTCCCAAGCTTTTAGATTCACTAGATGCGAAAAAAGTAAAAACAATCAAGGCTACTGGAGATATGTTGCTTCTTCCAGGAAGTGAAGAAGAGGAAGACCATGACCATGGTGAAGAAGGTCATCATCACGAGTATGACCCTCATGTATGGTTGTCTCCTGCGCGTGCAATCAAACTTGTAGAACATATCCGTGATAGTCTTTCAGCTGACTATCCAGATAAGAAGGCGACTTTTGAACAAAATGCAGCAGCCTATATCGAAAAACTGCAAGCCTTGGACAAGGCCTATACTGAAGGACTTTCTAGTGCAAAACAAAAGAGTTTTGTGACTCAACACGCAGCCTTTCGTTATCTAGCCTTGGACTACGGACTCAATCAAGTCTCTATCTCAGGTCTTTCACCAGATGCGGAGCCTTCAGCAAGCCGTTTGGCAGAATTGACCGAGTACATCAAGAAAAACAAAATCTCTTATATCTACTTTGAAGAAAATGCTTCTCAAGCCCTAGCGAATACCCTCTCAAAAGAAACAGGAGTGAAGTTAGATGTTCTGAATCCTCTTGAAAGCTTGACCGAAGAGGACATGAAGGCTGGAGAAAACTATATCTCTGTCATGGAGAAAAATCTCAAGTCTCTCAAGCAGACAACTGATCAGGCAGGAGCAGAGATTGAACCAGAAAAAGCAGAGGAAACTAAAACAGTTCATAATGGCTACTTTGAGGATGCCGATGTTAAGGACCGTACCCTGAGTGATTATGCTGGTAACTGGCAGTCTGTCTATCCTTTCCTTGAGGATGGGACTCTTGACCAAGTATTTGACTACAAGGCTAAATTGACTGGTAAGATGACCAAGAATGAATACAAAGCCTACTATCAAAAGGGCTACCAAACAGATGTGACTAAGATTAACATCACGGATAACACTATGGAATTCATCCAAGGTGGCCAAAGTAAGAAATATACTTACAAGTATGTCGGCAAGAAAATCTTGACTTATAAGAAAGGGAATCGTGGAGTACGCTTCCTCTTTGAAGCGACTGATGCAGACGCTGGACAATTTAAGTATGTTCAGTTTAGCGACCACAATATCGCTCCGGTCAAGGCAGAGCATTTCCATATCTTCTTTGGAGGCACTAGCCAAGAAGCCCTCTTTGAAGAGATGGACAACTGGCCAACCTACTATCCAGATGGCTTATCAGGTCAAGAGATTGCTCAAGAAATGTTGGCTCATTAAATCCAAACAATCCTTCCTACATGGGGAGGATTTTTCTTGTTTTATCAGCGTTGAGCATCTAGATTGACATTGTCAGATAAAGACGGTATTGTTACGAGAGTCAGAGTGGAGAACTAGGAGGTTTTATCTTTAAGATAAGTGCTCCTTTTGACAAAGGTCTGTATTAGAGATATAATGTAGAAAAATCGTTTAAGGATAAAGATATGACAAAATCAAAGTACATTACACGCCTCAAACGCTCAGAGGGTCAATTGCGAGGTATTCAAAAAATGATGGAGGAAGAGCGTGATTGTGTCGATATCATTACTCAATTAACAGCAGTGCGATCCAGTGTTGATCGTATTATTGAACTGATGATAACGGAGAATTTAACATCTTGTATTAACGACCCTTTAGAGGATCCTCAAGCACAGAAGGAAAGATTGGAAAAGGCGGTTAAATACTTGATTAAACGCAAGTAATAAAAAACATACGTTTCTCTTAAATAGTGAACAAATGATTAAAAGAGCAGTTGGTTTTCTTGAAATTAGACCAATTGCTCTTTTTGAATTTTATTTATTAAATATCACCTGGCCAGGCATTCATGCCACCTTCTACATTGGTAACGGTGAGGCCTTGGGCGCTGAGAAATTGACAGGCAGAGGCAGAACGTACACCTCCTTGACAGATGACATGGTATTCATGGTCAGGTTTGAGTTCTTTGTAGCCTTGCTCCAAGGTACTTAACGGAAGATTTTTGGCACCTGGTGCATGTCCTGCTTGGAATTCATGTACTTCACGGACATCGATAAGATCTAGATTTTCATTTTGATATTTTTCATAAAAGTCAGCCATGCTGATATTAGTTAGCATATTCTACTCCTTCTGGATTCGCCATTTTGTATAGTGAATAAGCGCCGTCAAGGTTTTGGACGGTAAATCCTGCTTGCTTGAGGATACGCTCTGCGATATAGCTGCGTAAACCACTGTGGCAGCTAACGATGTAGGCTTGGTTCTTGTCTAGTTCATCCAAGCGTTCCCGTAGTTCGTTTAGGGGGATGTGGATGGTGTCAACCTTAAGTCGACCACTTTGGAATTCGCCACTTGTTCGTACATCTAGGAACTTTTTGCCCTTAGCCAGTTCATCTTCTAGTTGGTACCACTGGATATTGTCACTGAGACCTTCGATGAGGTTCATAGCGGCGTAACCCAGCATATTGACCGGATCCTTGGCAGAGCCAAATGGCGGTGCATAGGAAAACTCTAACTCTGGCAAATCAAAGACAGTGAGATTTGCTTTAATAGCAGTTGCTAGGATATCGATTCGCTTGTCAACACCTTTCTTCCCAACTCCTTGGGCACCGTATATTTTTCCACTGGTTGGGTCGAAGAGGAGTTTCAAGGTAATATCAGTAGCTCCTGGATAATAACCAGCATGATCTTTCCCGCTGACATGAAGTGCCTTGTAAGGAAGTTGATTCATGGTAAGGATACGCTCGCTAAGACCAGTCGAAGCAGCTGTCATATTAAAGGCACGAACGATCGCAGTGCCGATACTGCCTTTGTTTGTACGACCAAGTCCTGCGATGACGTCCGCCACTTGGCGTCCTTGACGATTGGCAGGAGAAGCGAGTGAGATGAGAGCGTCTTGGCCCGTAATCTCTTGCTTGACGACGATGGCATCCCCAACTGCAAAAATATCTTTTTGACTGGTTTCGTAATGTTCATCGACCAGGATCCCGCCACGAAGTCCCAGTTCAATCCCCGCAGCTTTAGCCAGACTATTTTCAGGTTCAACACCGACAGAAAGGATGGTAAGGTCAGAAGTGATTTTTTGACCGTTTTCGAGAACGATGATTTTTCCTTGGTCTTCAAATCGAGTCGCAGACTGAGAAGTGATAACGCGAACGCCGTTTTTAACCAATTCTGTTTGGACAAAGGCTGCCATTTCTTGATCTAATGGTGGCAAGACATGAGGTGCTTTCTCCACGATAGTAACCTGCAATCCACGTTTTGCCAGGTTTTCAGCCATTTCAAGCCCGATAAAACCTGCACCGATGACGACAGCTTCCTTTGGATGCTTGTCCAAGGCGGCCATAATTTCATCGAGATCAGGAACATTTCGGAGTGCGTAGGCATTCTTAGCTTCTGCCAAGCCATCAATGGCAGGAACAAATGGCTTAGCTCCTGGAGAGAGAATCAACTTATCGTAGCCTTCTGTGAATTCCTGTCCATCATGTCGGACAGTGACAGTGTGATTTTCTGGAGAAATCTGGACGACCTCGTGAAATGGTCGCACATCGAGATTAAAGCGTGCCTTGAGACTTTCAGGAGTTTGGACTAATAAGCTGTCACGATTTGCAATTTCTCCTGAAACATAGTAAGGAAGTCCGCAGTTTGCAAAGGAAACAAAGGGACCTTTCTCAAAAATAGTGATTTCAGCGTCTTCTAAGAGACGTCTGAGACGGGTTGCTGCAGACATACCGCCTGCAACTCCTCCAATAATGATAATTTTCATTAATTTTCTCCCTCTTGTTCTATATGATCTTGCCTGTCCAAGCGCTCATACCACCTCGGACGTTGATAACATCATAGCCTTTTTTCTTTAGCTTTTTAGCAGCCATCTTGCTTCGAACACCGGAATGGCAAATGACATAAAGTGTTTCATTTGTCGCAGGTGTGTAAGCTCCGATTTCGGTTAGAGGAACATTCTTGGCGTTTTTGATATGGCCTCTACGGAATTCCGTAGGCGTCCGCACATCCAGTAGCTGAATTGGTTCCTTGAGTTTAGCTTCCAATTCGCTGGTAGAAATACTATCAATTTTTGTAAATAAGTGAAACATAGGCACCTCCAAACATACCCTTGTGGGGTATATTAAACCATGAAGCCAATCTTTTGTCAAGCAAGTTGAATTGATTAGTATTGTTTCTTTTTCAGTATACAAGATGCCAACTTACAAACTAAAGAGTTGGTTGATAGGTTAATGAATAGAACCTGTCTTATTTATTCAACAACTACTTGTCTAGAAAATTACCTTTTCTGAAAACAGACCACATGCTCTGTTGTAAAATGAAGTGCAACACAAAAGACATGTTCATCTGATATACTAGAGTTGCGAAAAACAGTATAAAGGAAGATGAACATGTCTGCTAATTATCCTACCACAAATCAATCCTACAAGTACTTATCTGAAGCTGAACGAGGGAAATTGAAGCTTATTTAAGCGTAGGACTCAAACCTGCTTACAACCTACAAATCGCTACTGAAAATCAGTTCGTCCTTCACGATGACATCTATCAAAATCCAACAGATACCAGAACGCTGTTGCCATTTTTAGAAACCTATACACATGAGTTAAAAAGAGCTGTCGCCGATGCGGGATACGGTAGCGTGGAGATTCTTCTTACCTTAGATAGGATGGGTATTGAGCATTTTATTAAATATAGTCTTTTTGACAAGGAACAGAAGAAAAATACAAAGAATCTGATAGGAATTTGGATAATTGGACTTACGATGAAACAACTGATACCTACACCCATCCAGAGAGTTGGGTATACCAGTTTGATCACCTCAAACACAACCATACCACAACAGATTTTAGACAGGAAATTAGGGTTTATAAGGCAGAACAAGCTGACTTGGCTTCACAAAAGGGGCTCTATGTGAATGAGAGGTATCAGCTCCTAAAAGTAAAAGAAAGCCAAGCGCTTTTATCTGTCGAAGGCAGTCACATCTTTGCCCAACGCAAGGTTAATGTGGAACCTGTCTTTGGGCAGACAAAGGCTTGTTTGGGTTACAAGAGATGTAATCTAAGAGGCAAATGACAGGTTAAAATTGACATGGGATTGGTTCTCATGGCCAATAACCTCCTCAAATACAATAAGAGAATGACTCAAAATTAAAAAGCTAGAGTTCCACAATTGGAAATCTCTAGCTTTTTTGTGGCTGAGAACAATGTTGTCCCAGACTATTTTTTATTTCCTGACTACCAAATCCATCTCTTACTGTTTCTTTAAAAGGTTTAGATTCGGATTTTTATGAGTAAAGAGCACGACCTCAATAAAGGTTCCCACTTGGAAGGCAAAGAGCAAGCCTACCAAAATATTGACCCGATGGTCTGTTTCATAGAATGGGGAATTCCATAAGAAGTGATTGGTCACCGTGGAAACTACACACCAGAGACCAAAGAGCTTTTCTTTTTGTTTGGTGCTCTGAGATAAGATGAGAAAGGCTCCAACAGAGACAACAGCCGTGTAGACTGCATGAGATGCTAAGCCACCAGAAATACGGTTCACTGCCTCCGTTACTGCTGAGAGGTCTCCAGTTCGCGTTTGACGCGCCACATAACCTAGATCTTCAATGATTTGGAAACCAAGACCAGATCCAAAGCCGGCAATTAAAATCGATTTCAAATCCTTACGACCCAAAATCAAGAGGATCCAGAAGGCCACCAGAGCTTTGAAAAATTCTTCAGAAAAAGGTGCTGTCAAAGCATCTGTCCATTTATTAAAGGTACTAACATCCTGAATGAGATGACTATTGAAATGGTCAATGAGGCTGTTCCCTGAAAAACTGAGCCAGCCAGCAACAAAAGCACCACCAAACATGGTCGCCCACAAAACAAGAAGAGGAACCTCAAATCTTTTTGCAAGTCGCTTAATAAAGAGATAAAGAGGAACGACAATCACCGCTAAAACGAGCAGATTTAATACCAAATCTCTTCCTGCTACTTGGTTAAACTCTTGTTGAGAGAGAGAGCCTAGCTCAAACTCCATCCCAATCCCTGCTAAGACCAAAAATAGGAAGAGCAATATTCGTTGAAACTTATTCATCCTTCTTACCTCCCTTTGCTTTCTTTGATTTAATGAAGAAAATTCCTACTCCTATCACTGTCACAAGGGCTAAGCCAATCGTGATGACGAAGTCATAATCAAATGGTACCAAATTGATTTCTTCTTCTTGGTTTGCATCTTCTTCATCTGTTAAATCGTCAATAGCACCTTGTCCATATTGAGCAATCACCTTTTCTTCTGCTTCTTGACGAATTTCTTGCAGACGATCGAAGGTCTTTTGAGCTCGAGTCATGCTCGTTTCTGTCGCTTTTAGGCTCGCCTGCTCTGGCTGCGAAGCGAGGGCAATTTGTTCTTGGTCACTGATTTCTTGCTCAGCCATCCATTGAGATTCTAGGCGTTCCATTTCAGTACGGATGGCTCCATCTCCGAACAAATCAGGATATTTGGCAACTAAATCATTAATGCGAGACATGGTCCAATACCAAGATTGGGGATTATAGGCTGTTCCTAATTCTTGATAGGCTTGGTAGGTATTGGTGATATTGCCATAGTAAGGCAGGTAAGGAGCATTTCGTGGGCTTCCCATCGCTAACCACATAGTTCCCCCACCAGCACTATCAGGAACATTGTCCTTTAATTGGAAAATATGGGCTTCCATAACATTCGGGTTTGAAATCGGATATTTATAGACTTCATCAAACTTCCCTTTTTCTGGAATCCCTTTTCCATCTAACTCCATTTGATCTTGTGGTTTGAAGTCTGTTCCTTCTAACCGATTGCGTTGGAGATTCATCGCATCTCGTAGCGTCAATTTCCGATCCGTTGTATGCATCAAGTCAAAATACTCGTCATCGTAGTTCACATCTGCATCTGGATCCAGTGACTTAATACCAGACCAAACACGAGAACGATCCGCCTCATGCAAAGGAGGATTGTAGGATTGGGAAACATGGAACTGGCCATCGATTTCTTTATAGGTTCCTGCATCACGGGCGACTTTTTCAACATCCTTCGAGGCAATAGTCCGTTCCTTATCTGAAAAATCAACATGTCCTAAGAAGAAGGTATTTGGAAAGACTGCATAGCGATCTTCTGGGAAGAGAATCGCTACATATTGGTGACCAGAAAGGATCTCCATGTACCAGATACCTTCCTTGTCCGCGATCGTCACAATATTTCCTTCTGCTGCCCCTTTTTCTTCCACAATTTTCGCAATGAGCTCGACTCCTTCACGAGCCGTTTTGACACTTGGAAGAACGACAGTGGTGAGGGCAGACTCAGCCAAGCCGTCCTCTACATAAGGATCGACCTTTTTAATGTTGTCATTTGCTGAAGCTGAGACGGTCGCTGAGATGGACACTCCATGTTCATTAAAACCAGCCTCATCAAATACACCCTGTTCTGGTGTAACATCTGGGACAGCTGTATATTTATAACTTACTTCTGGGAGCTCATACTTAAAGCCATTGGTGGCATCTTCAAAGACATCCCCTTTCTTGTTATAAGTTCGTTCTCGCACCACAAAATTCTTATTGTGGTTCGGTTCTAAGTCCTCAGTACGTCCGTACAAAGCATTCCCATCTGCTGTTAATTTTTTTCCGATAATAAAACCTGTGCAGGCCTCTACCGGTTGGGCAAAGAGGAAGAGAGCAGTGATCAAGCCCAAGGCTGATCGAGCATAACGTTTCTTCATATTGAACTCCTTTAACTAGATATTAACCGTATAACCTCTTTTAGTATACCTTCTGAACTAAGATTTGGCAAGCGCTTACAACGACTGTAATCAATTAGTAATCTATCTGAAAATTATTTGACCTTCAAATTATCTAACAACCTTCTCTATCTAACTGTACACTAAAAAGCTTGGAACTGCTTCCAAGCTTTTTCTGAATAATCTCTACCTTTTTAGGAAAGAATCAGGCTCGCGACAAGGGGACTTATAAAGACGTAGAAAACGCCAGTTATCCCAATTGCTAAACCACCCATAGCTCCGGCTACTTGACCATACTGAAAGGCTGTACCAGTCCCTACCGCATGACCTGTACCCCCAAGAGCCAAACCAATGGCAACAGGGTCCTCTACTTTTAGGAATTTAAGAATCGTTGGTCCTAGAACACTTGTCAGGATACCTGTCGCTACAACGACAACCAGGGTAATGGTAGTAATTCCCTGCATTTTTTCAGAAATCCCCACTGCCATAGCTGTTGTCACAGACTTAGGAAAGAGGGAAATAGCTAGAAAGTACTTCATCCCAAAAAGCTTAGCCAAGACAGCTGTAAAAAGTGTGTTGACTACTACTGCTAGAAAACTACTAAGAAGAATACTCTTGGCATGGTGTTTCATCAAATGAAAACTTTTATACAAGGGAATTCCCAGGACAACCGTTGAGGGCACAATCAAATTACTGAGGTAGGTCCCGCCAATATTATAGGCCTTATAGGAAATCCCTGTCAGCTTTAAGAATCCAATGATCAAGACCGTTGCAACTAAGAGGGGGGTCGTGATCGGATGGGGAAAGCGACGAAAAATCATCATCCCAATCAGATAGGCAAAGACTGATAAAGAAATCCCAAAGAGAGGATTTGACCACAAACTTTCCATTATTTCTTCCCTCCTTCATA
>ERZ1699239.315-NODE-315-length-13281-cov-3.868633_pt1 | contig 13281 bp, 20 predicted proteins | sample MGYA00581536_ERZ1699239 | MGnify/ENA primary metagenome ERZ1699239 (study PRJEB42319, sample SAMD00040333) | human oral metagenome | material: saliva | host: Homo sapiens | study: EMG produced TPA metagenomics assembly of PRJDB4115 data set (Metgenomic analysis of...
ACAATGGAGAGCTATCTGAGGAGAAGGTTAAGCATCTAGCACTATCTGTGCATGAACACTCACCTTTCTCTGATGAAGCACGAATGACAGGTCTATTGGCTATTGAGCGTTACCTAAGTAGTGGAGAGACTGTAGACTTCTCTAAAGTAATTGAGACTGAGAAGAAGATTGAGGTTGACCTACCTAATGGACATGAGTTCATTGGCTATATTGATGCTGTGATTGATAATGGTGATGGAACTGTGTCTCTAATTGACTATAAGACATATAGTGAAGCACCACAAGTAGATAAGCTTAAGTATAGCCTTCAAGCCAACATGTATATGCAGGTTATGACAAATCTAGGCTATAAGGTTAAGGACTTCTCATTTGAGTGTGTAAACCCTAAAGAGAAGCTAGTTGGAAGAGCTTATAGAGTTAAGCATGTTAAATTTAACTACAACAAATTCTGTTGTGAGGACATGTATGAGCAATTCTGTGAGTTATCTTCAATGATTGCTAAGAATCCTGATTTACGTTTGTATGTTCCTCCAACTAAGCGACAACCTAATGTGTATGATTACTTCTATAAAGTGTATATTGGGGACATTACAGAAGACCTTGATGAATTTGTTGAAAAAAATTTCAAAAAAGCTTAAAAAAGGTATTGACAAAGTAACATGTTTTTGATAAACTTATTATGTGGTGGTAGAGAGAATCACAATAAACCCTCTACAAAATATTTTAAGGAGGTTGGCATCATGGCTGACAATAAAGAATTACTACTCACTCTTGCACAAGCATTAGGAATTGACCTAACAGGTGCACAAGAAAAAGAAGAAGTTGAAGCTCCTTCTGAACCACGTTATGTTATTTACATTGGTAAGAAACCACGTAACGTAAAAGCTCCTTACATTGCTATCAATGCAAATGGAGAACTTTCAGGGTTCACAGAAGAATCTGATGTACTTGGTAAAGGTACAGACAAAGTAGGTAAGTTCACAATGGATGAAATTAAGGAACGTTTCCCTCAATTCAACCACGAAGCTTTCCTAGTTCAAGTAGAAGACTAATTAAGGAGGAGGCTACATGGATAGTCTGTGTAGCCTTTACTTTATATGAAATGTAGAGTATTCAACGATACAAATAGAGAAGCATTGGAGAAAGATATAAACAATTTCATTAGGGATAAGGAATATGTTAAGATTAGCTTCTCCACTAGTGAAAGAGGTTATCACTTCCAGTATTCTGCTATTGTTTATTGGTAAAATAAAAATGGTTAAATTTATTTGGGCACAAGATAGTAAAGGACTGATTGGTAATAAGGGTAGACTTCCTTGGTCTAACAAGTCAGACTTGAACTATTTTAAAAACCAAACAACAGGTGGTATTATTGTTATGGGCTATTCTACTTGGAAGTCCATAGGTAGTAAACCACTTAGGAATAGAATTAACATTATCCTAACTCACAAGGATGAGATTGAAGGGTATGATGATGCTGATGTGTATATTGCTCATTCAGTTAAAGAGGTCATAGACTTCTACAATGAGAGCGATAAGGACATGTGGATTATTGGAGGAGCTAATACCTTCAAGCAATTTGAAGCTCACTGTGATGAAGCTGTTGTGAGCTATATAGAGGGTGACTTTAAGGGAGATACCTTCTACACAGGATTATCTGATAAGCTTATTGATGATAATGTTGTAGTAACAATGAAAGGTGAAGGCTTCCTAGTGAAGCACTATAGGTTTAGTAAATGAATCAAGATATTAGTATTGCTGTTGCACTTATCATAGGTAGTGTTATTCTCCTTATGGTTCAGGTATATAAGAACCACAAGCTTGAAGAAGACATTGAGATGTATAAACAGTCTAATAGGTATCTAGAAGATAGGATTGCTAAGCGTGATATAGAAGGTGAAAGAAACTTCAAAGACCTTGTTGCAGGTATTGATGGAGTAACTTCTGTGTCACTGTCAGCTAAACGTTATGTAGAACTTCTAAGAGCTGAGAATGACCTAGTAGACCTTAAGGTAAAGGTAAGGGAGCTAGATAATGGATGATACTACAGCTACGTTTTTGCTTTGCTTAATAGTAATATCTTTATTTTACTTACTATTACTAGCTTATGTATATGTTAAAGATAGGGAGGACAAATGAAAGAGGATATTGTAAACCCTAAACGATACACACAGAACAAGCTAGAGTGTTGGGATTTTTGGGTAAAAGCAGGACTTGACCCATTGATTGCATCTGCTGTGAAGTATGTGTGGAGATACAAATATAAAAATGGTATTGAAGACCTTAAAAAGGCTAAAGTCTTTCTAGAAAAAGCTATTAAGGAAGAACAAGAGGGCAATATCCATCATTCAGGGAAGTTTTACTTAGTTGTTCCTAGTGAAGTGAAAGACTTTTCTCACAAGCAGTACCTATTTGTAAGACTTGCCTCACACTCAACAGGAAAAACACACTATACAACTTATTGTGAAGACATGATTAGTTTAGTTGATGAGTTAATTAAAGAACTGGAGGAGTCATCTGAGTGACAAAGACAGAATTAGTCATTATCCTTATGATTGCTTTATACTTTGTTGGTAAATTTTTTGTAACCTATAAGGTATGGCATCACGAGGATGTAATTAAGGTTAAAACTAGGGATGACTTAGTTAGTCCTATTAAACATATTAGTGTAGGTGATTGGGTTGACCTAGCATCTAACACAGAGATTGAGTATAAGGCAGGAGATACAGTGATTATTGACTTTGGTGTGGCTATGGAGCTACCTAAAGGCTTTGAGGCTCATCTTCTACCACGCTCAAGCACTTTCCAACACACAGGTCTATTACTAACAAATAGTATGGGAATTATTGACAACTCATTCTGTGGAGATAATGACTATTGGGGTGCTAAGTTCTATGCTACCAAAAATGGTAGGGTAGAAAAAGGTCAACGATTATGTCAATTCAGAATCTTGGAGAATCAACCAACTCTAAGATTTGTAGAAGTAATTCACCTAGGTAATAAAGACCGTGGTGGATATGGTTCTACTGGTAAGTAAGGAGGAAAACCATGAAGATTAAAAAACTTAACAAGGTACGCTTACATACATTAACTGTATTGTATGGTAAACCAGGTAGTTCTAAGACTACATTCATTAACACTCTACCAGGGAATGTACTTATCCTTGATACAGATAAAGGCTTAGCCTCTGTGTCACAAGATGACCGTTTCTCTGTAGCTGAGTGTGTTACTTGGGATGATGTATTAGAAGCTTTGTCTTATGCTAAAGACTTTGACAGTATTGCTGTTGACCATTTAACTAATGTTCAAGAGCTTTGCTACAAATACCTAATGAAGTCAGCTAACTCTAAGAAGATGACATTGCCTATGTATGGTGAGGCTAATACACTATTAAAAGCTTTTATTGATGAGCTAGTAAGCCTATCTTATGAAGGTAAGAATGTGTATGTCATCTGTCAAGAAAAGTCTATTAACATTGAAGATGTTGTGGATGAAGATGTTCCTGCTCAAGTAATCCCTAACTTAATGCCTTCACTAGCTAGTCACTTGACTGCATCAGCACGTATTATTGGTCACACAGAGCGTGTAACTAAGTCTAAGGTAGTTAAGGGTGAGAAGAAGGTTAAAGACTTCTATCAAGTGCGCTTAGCAGGTAACCCTATCTATACACTTAAGGTAACACGTAAGCCTGACTTGGCTATCCCTGACACAGTAACTAATGCTACATGGGAATTATTAGTAGGTCTTACAGACGGAACAACTCAGTCAAAACTAAAAGGAGATAAAGAATAATGGTAGCAATCCGTATTAAACCAACAGAAAAAGCAGAAACAGTCTATGTACCAGGTAAATATGAGGCTCTTATCCAAGGAGTAACTCAGAAGGTATCTAAATCAGGTCTAGACATGCTTGAAATTGTATTCAAGGGAGAGTTTGGTAAGAACTCACCTAAGACAATTACAGGACGAATCATTGACAATAAGATTGGTCGTGAACAGCTATTCAACATCCTTAAGGCTTGTGGTCTTGAAGGTGAAGAAGCTGTTGAAGAATCAGAATTGGAAGGTAAATATGTAGGAATCATCATTGCTGAGGGTGAACCTTACAATGACAAACCTACATGGAACGTATTCAATTACTTCACACTAGAAGACTCAGATGATGAAGATGATGCTGATGTAACTTCTGATGATGAAGATGATGACGATTGGTCAGATGCAGAGTAACTAACCACCTAAAAAGGTATTAGTCTAAGAGGATGTAGCTGAGAAAACTTTAAAACAAATAAAGAAAGAAATTATTTCTAATTAACAACTCAGCTACTATTCTCATAGAGGTAATAAGTATAGTGATTTCCATTAGATAGACTTTTCGATTGTGACAATATCATGAGTAACTAGAGAAAACATACAACACATAAATATTTAAGCATCCTATAGTCTTCTTGTGTTTTCCCAAATGAAGTAGGAGTATCACAACCCTAACAACTTATTACTTCTGTGAGGGTAATTCCCTCGGCCATGATTTTTGCCTTGATGGTATATTTATTCCTTTCTAGGAGGAGCATAGCTCCTTCCTAAGTGTGCACAATGTCTAGTTTCATATATCTCCATTAGTTTGAATAGCGTGCCTATATTCATAAATTATTTTATCCTTTCTATAAATTTTCATTTTTTGCTGACTTTAGCTAAGACATTGTGCATACCTAGGAGGAAGACATGCAAGTAAACCTTACAACTTTCAAAGAATACATACTCATGCGAAGAGATGCTTTTGAGCATAAGTACGGTCTTGTAGAGCTTAATAACAGACCTCTAGCACGTAGACACTACCCTAATAACTTAAAATACCTTGATGACATGTCACAGGTGATGATTAGAACTCTTAATAATCATCCAGTACCTTTAAGAGATAAACTGCTCACTGTGCTCATCTATAGGCTTGTAGGAGACACTACTATTGTTAGACGATACTCTAACAAGAAAGAGGTATTTGAGTTACAAGACTTACATAAACTAGCTAAGTACCTTAATAGGGAAACAACTATAGTAGAAAACAAGTACCATACTCCATTAACTAGGACAGGTATTACAGGACTAGCTAGAGGAGAATTTCTACTAGCTGTAGCTTGTGACTTCCTTGATAAGCTACCTAAAGATAACTTCTATAGATGGAAGACTTCTGAGATTGCTAGACACTTCTATGAGTTTGAGAAGGTCTATGGGATTAAGTATGCTACAGCCTATCAGCTAGCCTCTGACTTTAGTTATATCAATGAGCTGGAGGTAAGGATTGACTTTATCCCTTGTGTTCCTGATTCAGCTAGAGACATGTATAAGCAGATTACAGGAAGAAGTTACTCAACTAAAGCCTATAAGGAGTTCACACAAGTCATCATGGATTGGTATGTAGAACAAAGATTCCTTGATAATAAGGAGAGACTTGTACTACCACATGATGTCACACAGATGCTTATAGGTTATCGGTATTTTACCTTTAACCAAAAAGGTGTCCTTACTAGGCTGAGAGAAGACTCAAAGGTAAAACGAAGAATAAATGGATTAGTAATTGCAAGGAGCATGTATGACTACTATAAAAAAGAAGTGGATTCTGAAAAGGATTGATGAACTAGGAAATTGCTACCACACAGTAGAGGTGGATAGTTATGTTCTACGTAACCGATTTGTACGTGACTGGATTGGTGATGATAGAAATTACACAAGAACTAATGAGGGTGATGTTGACATTATCCTAAAACGCAACGGAGAGGAGTTATGGTATTATGAAGACTGGTGTGAAGGAGATTAGTCCTGAGAAGGCTTCTGACCTATATATTCAGCTTGAGAAGAGACATATTGAACTAGGTCAAGCTGTTGCATCTACACGTAACCCACAGAAGCAAAAACAGCTACGTAGAAAGCGTAAAAACATTAGAGCAGAACAAAATAGCCTATACCCTACAATGGTAGGAACAGGCTTTGTTGCTTATACTGAAAAGGCTTTAGGGCTTAAGGGTAATCAAGCTCTATATGGACGATATATAAGAGGTAAAAAGTAATGATTACTGACGGTGTTCTTAGTACGTACAAATTATATAGTAGTTGGGCTAAACATAAGATTAAAGTAGAAGGTTATGGCTCAGTAAATAGAATAGAGTGCACATATAATATGAATATAGAAGGTACTCTAGTGTCTCTCAAAAAGGAACTTACTACCACTTATCTATTCATAGCTAATGAGCCTGTTATTGATACTCAATCTGTGACAGAAGATATGTACCTTTTGCATGAAGGAGTGTTTGATGACACAAGAGCCTATGGAAGATGTTGGTTTATAAGCAGAGCTACTTACCAAGGCAACCTTATAAGCACTAACCATAATGGAATATTTACCAAGTGTGAATGTTTTAGGGGGTTGATTGTATGATTACGCTTGAGGAGATTAACAAATACCTTAAATACAAAATTGCAATATCAAGTAAGAGGGTAATGCTTAAAACTCACCCTTTTCATAAAGGAACAGTATTTAAGATAGAGGGTGAGAGTGAAGAGCTGTTTATCAGTGATAAAGAAAGTGATTTGTTTTATCATTCTGCTTTATCTATCCTTAGAGGTATTCATCCATACCATTATAGATGTAGTTATGTTGATGATTCAGACTATAAAGTTATCTACACAGGTCTGAAAGTATAAAGGAGATTGCTTATGGTTACAGTTGAAGAGTTAAATAAATACTTACTGAGGGGTAGAGCCTTATCATGCAGAAGAGTAGTTATGTTAGAGTATCCTCATGCAAAAGGTACAGCCTTTAAAATAAGTAATATGGAAGAGGAATTATTCATTTGTGATTCAGCAAATAGTCTGTATTTCCACTCAGCTTTTTCTACATTATCCACCCATAAATTCCAAAATAGATGTTATTATGTAAATAATTCAAGTGTTAAGCCTATACAAATAGGTCTAATAGTATAAAAAGAAAAGAGCCAATTAAGGCTCTTTTTATTTACATTCACAATCATTCTTAGGTTGTTCTGTGAACTTGAGACAGTCAGGTAAGTCCTTACCATCTACCACAGGAACATATTCAACCTTAAATTGGTGAACCCTAAATACTCCACTTGCATTGTTGTCAGGAACTACTCTAACTTTTAGGTACTGTCCTTCAGGAATAATAAGTGTGTCACTCATTTCCATAGCACCATCAGTAACTCCTGTCATCTGCCAATGGACTGAACGCTGTTTAAGCATATCATCTGTGTAATTTTCTCCACTATGATATACCACAAACTGCATTGTGTTATCTTCATTAGCTTTAAGGGTTGTACCATCAGCACACCATCTAATGTATACTCTATACTTTCTGTCTGTTAGCTTTCTACGCTTGTCATCACTATCAAAGTCAACACCTGTAGTTGAGTCCATATAAAGAGATACATCATACTCTTTGGTGATAGGGTAAAGGAACGTAGCAGAAGATACAGCAGAGTTTCTAGCATAGTTTACTTGAACTGTACCCATATCTCCAATAGTTGCTAGGTATTCACCCATACACTGAACCATATCCCATAAGGCACAGATGTTTTCAATGTAGTGATTAAGCTGACAAGCTAACTTCTTAATGAAGGAACTAAAGAACTTAGGATTATAGCATTTTTGTGATTCTGCCATACAGGCAAATCTACCTACTCCTTTGTTATTCTCCTCCACAAGTCTATCACAGTCAGCTACAGGAATGTCATCACAGTCACAGCTATCATACCAACAATGGTCTTTTGAGTTGTCTTTATAGCTTGTGAAGGATGCTTCATTAAGTTTTGTTTCTTTCTTATCAGTTGCTACCATTAGCTACCTATCTTTCCTTGTCTCTTCCAGCTACCACTCTTACGGATATAGCTTGCAGATTTGTTACCATTAGTATCACTAAGTGACTTATCTCTTCCTGCTAGAGAAGAGTCCATTGAAGTATCTTTCTTGCTCCAAGAACTTCCTACACGCTTAATCATGTTTGTGCTGTTAGAGGTGAATGATTTCCACACACCTGCTTTTCTAATAGCCCATGGTCTGATATAAGTGATATTTCTAGAGTAGATAAATCTAATGACATTAGTTCCACTATTCACCAAGATAGTCTTAAATGTGCTATCAGGGTGATAACCTTCTATAGGTTGAGCAGGAGCACTTACATTAGTACCTACCTCTTGCCTAGTCATAACTGTATCAGTTTTTAACTTTCTTCCAGTCCCTTCTTCCACATATTCAACAGTAACATCTCTATACTCTCTATTCCTATGGTAACGGAAAGTGTATTCTGTATTTTCATTGATATTAAGTTGAAAGAATGACTGACTTGGAGTGTAACCTTGGATGACTTTAGCTTCTTCTCTATGACTAGTACCTGCATCTACACTGTACACAATAGGAGAAGCAAGCTCTCTACCTGACTCAGCATCAACGTATTTTACCTTAAGAGTAACTTTCTTCTTAACAGGTTTAATCTTTTCAATAGGGTAGTAAACCCAGTTACCTACCTCATCATAGTCACCATGAATACCTAGTGAGAATTGTTTAACATCATCAATGTTAATGTCAGGGAATGAGAATGTATTCCACAGATACCCTGATTTTTGCGTATCCCAACCTTCTTTAGGGTAGATAGGCTCTCCACCATAGTGAGTGTTCACTAAGTGGTCTCCTAGCTTATGCCATTGACCATCCCTAGTTTGATATTGGATATTGGCAAAGAAGTTATAGTCAGCACTACTATCACCAACATACTTTACCCTTTCACCAGTAAGAACTCTAAAGTCCTCTCTTGCTGTAAGGATAAGCAAGTTGATTGTGATTTTTAGTGTACTACCTTCCCACCAAAAGTGAACCCCTGTACCAAAGTTCCTAGCCCTGAGTGCTTGCATTTCTTCCTCAGAGATGTAGAAGTAATCACTACCTCCACCTCCAGGCCCACCAACTACATAAATTTTGGTATGGTCTCCTCGGTTACTATAAGTACCCCAGGTATACTGACCAATACCATCCTTCCAACTAGCCATTAACCGATACCTCCTGCAAGGTCATTTTCTGTGCTTCCATTGTTAGTTCTAATGAAGGCATTTCCGTCAGTAGTTCCCCCAAATAGGTTAATATTACCTGTTGCCAAATGTCTATTAGGGTCAAGTGCACCTTCAAACACAGTAGAACCAGTTTGTCTCCAAGCACCTGAACCTTTAAGGTCAGTAAGTAACTTCTCTAAAGCACCTTTTAGTTTGTTATACTCAGCTATAGGAACATATCCACTAAGGTTTGGTTGTGGAATATTCACAGAGTTCCCATTTGAAATAGACAATGTGTTTCCACTGATAGACAATGTTTGTTTATCATTATCAGGTTTAGCTTCAAGTGCACCAAGTCTACGCTTGATGTCATCATCATTATAGTTAGGAATAGTAACATTATTACCCCCATCTATTGATAGAGTTCGTGTATTAGCATTAAAGTTAAGGTTTTTACGCAGATTTGTACCATAGTTGTGTACTCCTTGTACTCTGACAAGGTTACCCTGGATTCCTGTAACTTTCCATATACCTCTATTGACGGTATTTTGGTCTGACCAAAAGTCCTCTACAGTATCTCCAACTTTAATGCCATCAGGATTTACAAATTTATCCTTACTTACAGTAACTACTGTAGATGCCTCAGCTCTACCTGAAATGTCACCTTTGTATAATCTATGCACAGGAGTATTATCAGGTAGGGTTACAGAGCCACCATCTGTAAGAGATAGTGTATTTCCTGAAAGGGATAATTTTTGTTTAGCAGGAGCAGGTTTATCCTCTAAAGCCTTAACCCTATTTCTCAATGAGGTGTCATCATAAGGAACAGAGTCTTTTGGAGTAGGTAAATCAATTTCACCCCCTCCATTTGATAACACAAGCTTATTTCCTTGCTTAGTAATAGTTTGCTTATCACTAGGTAAAGTGATTGTGTTACCACCATCAATAGATAATTGTTTTGTGTCAGGATTGTAATTTAAGTTCTTACGTAGGTTAGTGAAATAATTACCAATACCTTGTACTTTTACATTATCTCCATCAACCTCTAATACCTTCCAAATACCTCTACTAACACTATTAGAGTCTGTAGCAAAATCCTCTAGTGTATCCCCAGCTTTAATTCCATCAGGATTTCTGAAGTTATTTTTGCTCACAGTCTTTATATCAGCAGGATTACCTGCTCCTGGAATATCACCATTGTAAAATCTGTGAACAGGTTCTTTTGGAATTGTAGGAGCAGGTTTGTCTTCTAGTGCTTTTACCCTTGCCTTGAGTGTACTATCATCATAAACAGTATCATTATCAGTCTTAGTCTCTAGAGCTGATACTCTAGCTTTAAGAGCAGAATCGTCATAGGCAATAGACTTAGTGTCTTTATCTTCAAATTCTACCTCTTTGCGAGTACCATCAATAAATGTGTAAGCAAGTTTAACCTTACTACCTTCCCTAGAAACACCAATACCTGATACAAAATTATCTGTTCTACCCTCTAAGGCTGTAATCCTTTTCTTTAGTTCTGTGTCATTGTAAGAAACAGCGTTACCTGCTTCTCCATTGACACGAATCCATCTATCTCTCTCAGGAGCTAGTGCATATAGATTACCATCAGGAGTTCTGAATAAGTGGTCAAAATCCCCCATGAAAGTATCAGGTAGTTTATCCACAGGAGCAATCCAAGTGTCTTTAGGGTAGGTACAATCTCTACAAAATGTGTTTGGATTTCCTCCACAAGAATAACAACTCATTATCCAATTCCTCCTGCTAAGTCATTCTCTGTACTTCCATTATTTGTACGGATAAAGTGTCCTCCATCTGTAGCTCCACCAAAGAGGTTAATATTACCTGTAGCAATGTTTCGGTTAGGTACAAAGTCTCCATCTAGTCCACCTTGCCAAGCTCCACTAGCTTGAAGGTTATCAATAATCTTCTGTAGTGTGGCTTTTAGTTTTGCATTTTCAGCTTCAAGGGCAGAGTTGTTACCTCCACCCATATTTTCTGCAATCCAACATAGCTGATTAGACATGTTCTTATTAAAGCACCACTGTGAGTAGGCAAACTTAGCTGTTTGGTCTACAATATCACACAGTTGTGTGTCTCTAAGGACTAGGGCATGTTGTTTTATTACATCATCATTTTGTGCTTTTAGTGACTTACATGCTGTTTTACCAACAACAATGTCAGCACACTTGCAATTTACGCAATCTGCCATTAGTTATCTCCTAAACAATCAAAATCACAGTTAAATGTCTTACATGTGTATGGAATACCAAAAGCCTCTATGTTGTTCTTAAGGCACTTCTGTACTTCACATAAGTATTTTATCTTTTTCTGTAACCTAGCTAAACGCTTAAAGATGTCACAGATAGTGATAATGATTTCTCTTAATCTACACCAAACTAGGTGTATTCCTCTTTCAGTGTTAGGAATAATATCACACTGCTCAGAGTCTTTTACAATATCACCAGCTCGTTTAATGTCATTCTGTTCTTCATTGTTGTCACACCATTTACCATTAAACTTTCTGTCTTTGCAGTTACAATTACAACTTGACATAGTACCTCCTAACACTTATCACACTTAACTTCACAGAACTTAGGTTGAGGTCTAACTTCATTCTCATTAGTGTAAGTTGCTTCTACACTACCATAAGTGTTTGCTTTAGTCCACTCATCTGCTGTGTTAAATAGCTCTACAACGGTAGACTGTTTAGGTTGGAATAAGAAGTCCTTCTCTATAACTAAATCCTCAACAGATGCAGTCCAGTCAGAGCCTACATCATACGTTCTAGAGAAGTGTGTACGTCCATTGGAAGATTTAATAGAGAAACTAGCTTGCTCAGGGAATGTTCCACCATAACCATGATAAGTAATACCCTCAAAGCGTACTCTTGAAACATGGGAGTTTATAGAGCTATCATCATTTAGGGTATTGATTTGTATAATCTTACCTGATAGAGTACCTACACCACGCTCTAGACCTTGCCACACCATGTTCCATTTAAGATTAAATGTTCCATCACTAGCTGTCTGAATATCAGTATAGGTAGTTGCACCATGAATCTCAACAGAAGAGCCTTTAGAACGCATACTAAATGTAATATTTTTAAGCATGTTTTCCTTTGTTTTCTCTACCATTTCCTTGATTAGTTCATTTTGACATTGAGCAACTTCACACAGGTTGTCTACTTTCTCTTCTAGGCATTCCAATTTTCTAATAATATGACACAAGAATCCTACAATGTTCTTGATTACACACCATACTCCATAGAAAGCTTGTCTAATTGCCTCTGGAAGATTACACCAGTCAGAGGTTGAAATTTTCCTCATAGTAGGTCTAATCTTTAGGTCATTTAATTCTAGTAACTTGGCACAGTTCTCTGGTCTTGGCTCAACTTTCTCACATTCACAGTTTTTGCTCAAACAGTTATCTGCCATGTTAGTTACTCATTTTCTTTTTTGTAAGAGATACTTGAAAGACCAATAAGTGTTCCTAGGAAAGTATCTAAAGCAGTTAAAATAACAACAGGTGTTGTCATGTCATATCCTAATTGAACACCAACAACCCCTGCAAATGTTGTAAATGCAGGGAGTGCTGTTGTAACAATGAATTTTAGGATGTCATATACTTCATTGTTCAATTTCATTTTCTTACCTCACTATTTCTTAAAGATACCAGGAATGTTAATGATGATACGTTTGTTAAAGATTTCAGTGTTTGATGTAGCATACATTCTGATTAACCTTGCTCCCTTATCAATCCAAATTGTTGTATAGGTGTTACCTATCCATACTTGTGACTCTATGAGTTCAGCAGGTGTAGGAGCATTATCAGGAAGTTTAGCAATAGTCATACCTTGACTTACAGCCTTAAGAATCTTAAAGTCTACTTTCAGGATACCTACACCTGTACTACTAGAGTAAGTTAGGGTGATTCTAGGAGAAATATCCGTATCATTAGTTCCTTCCATTACAAGTTCTTTGTTGGTAAATTGTCCTCTATAAACTGTAATGTCAGTTGCTTTAGCTTCTTGTTTATCGATAAGACCATTTACCTCTTCTTTTGTGTAGGTCTTAGACTTATCATAGTAGTTATTCAAAGCTTCATTGATATTTACATTGTAGGTGTTAGCTTCTTCTGTCTCATTATGAGTTACAGTAACTCCTTGTGAATCACTTGTTACCACAGTTGGTTTAACTGTAGGTATAGTAGGTGTAGGAAGCTCCACAGAGTTACCA
>ERZ1699239.320-NODE-320-length-13168-cov-2.687831_pt1 | contig 13168 bp, 9 predicted proteins | sample MGYA00581536_ERZ1699239 | MGnify/ENA primary metagenome ERZ1699239 (study PRJEB42319, sample SAMD00040333) | human oral metagenome | material: saliva | host: Homo sapiens | study: EMG produced TPA metagenomics assembly of PRJDB4115 data set (Metgenomic analysis of...
TTTGAGGTAATTAATGCCGTCATCTACCTTAAAGTCCTCACTGATATGCTTCATATCAAGAGCATAGAACTGAGTTTGAGTTTCGCGCAAGGCTATTTCCATTTCGCTCATCTGTAAGACTTGATGCGGATGGAACGGACAAACACGCAGCGTCTGCCCACCATCAACAATATACTTACCTAATCCCAATGCCAAAGAGGCAATACCTTCCTCTGCTTTCTCTTCTCCTATCGGATAATAGTTGAGAGAGCGAAGAACGCCAGAGATGTTCGGATAGAAATGATCTCCATACTCCTTACCGACAACCTGCTGTAAAATAACTGCCATTTTCTCCTGATCAATGACATTACTTGTGGCAGTCATATAAGCTTTGGAGTCACGATAATATACTGATGCATAGACAGCTTTAATCGCACAAGCCAACATTCGGAGCATTTCATACTTATCCTCAAGATAAGGAATCATATAGGTAGAATAGATGACTGCGAACGGTTGGTAGTGACTATCTTCTAACAACGAACTGGAACGAACGGCTATTGGTGAGCGAGTAGCCTCAAAGAAGGTAAAGAAGTCACCTATGAATTCATCGGGCAATTGGGCACGAAGGAAGGCTTGGAGTATCTCTTCATCGCTTGCATCACTCAAAGCAATCTGGTAAAGATTGTTTTGTTCCATAAAGCTATCGAAAACATCCGTACAAAGAACAACCGTCTTCGGTATCTGTACCTTTGCATTGGGGAAGCGATTGAAGTCTGGTCGGAGTTTAATGACGTTATCCAAAAAAGCTAAACCACGTCCCTTGCCACCTAACGAACCGTCTCCAATACGAGCGAAATGGGCATATCGGTCGAACTTATGCCTATCAAACAGAGCAACAACACCCACATTGCGCATCCTTCGATAGGCAACAATGGCATCAAAGATAATCTGTCGGTGCATATCTACATCCTGTAGTTTATGCCATGTAATACCTTTTAGGAAGGAAGAAACAGGAAAGATAGCACGTGCAGAGAGCCATCGGCTCATATGATTACGAGAGATATGATAGAGCATAGAGTCACGTGGAATCGTAAAGATATTATCCTGCAACTCTTTCAAGCTTCGAATGCGCATCACCTCCTCACGTGTTTCTGGATTACGGAAGATGAAATCGCCAAAGCCCATGTGTTCCTCGAGTAGGTGGCGGAGGTCTACACTCATCTTCTTTGAGTTCTTATCTACAAAGTGGAAGCCTTCTGCCTCAGCCTTTTCACGGTTCTCACTCTCCGAACTTTCAATAATCAAAGGGAGATATTCATCTTCTTTCCTTATGGCACGAAGTAGTTTTAAGCCTGCCTCTGGGTCTTTCTCTGCTACAGGAATGTTCCCTTCTGTCGCAGAAGAACACTTATCTTCTACATTATTAATAGGGAATCTTACATCAGAGATAACACCCAAACAGTTGTCCTTATAACGTTGATAGATATCCCATGCTTCCTCATAGGTACGCGCTAAGACTACCTTTGGACGTCCACGCTGGCGCAAAGAGGCATCGTGTCGAGTCAAGGCTTCAGTGGCAAAGTTCTGACTCTGCGTGAGAATATAGCTATATAAATTAGGTAGGATAGAGGAATAGAAACGGATAGAGTCTTCTACCAGCAATATCATCTGTACACCAACCTCATGGATATCATTGTCTATATTCATCTTATCCTCCATCAACTTAATGATAGAAAGAATAAGATTGGTATTCCCCAACCAACAGAACACATAATCAAAGATACTGAGATCTTCGTTCTGTATACGCTTTGTAATACCGTGAGAAAAGGGAGTCAGTACCACACAGTGGATGTCTGGGAACTCTGCTTTTACAGCTCTTGCCACATCAAAGGCATCATTATCAGCATTACCCGGCATACAGATAACAAGGTCAATGTCTACGGTATTGAGCACCTTAGAGGCCTCTTCGGTTGTAGACACCTGTGTAAAGGTTGGCGGATAACGCAGACCTAATTCCATATACTCATTGTAGATCTTCTCTTCCACACGTCCATCATCCTCCAACATGAAGGCATCATATGGATTAGCTACAATCAAAACATTGTAGATTCGTCGCATCATCAGATTGACGAAACTAACGTCTTTTAGGTAAAAATTACCCCATTCTGCAGGAATTTGCTCACTCATAATCCAAAACTTAATATTGGACAAAAATACAAAATAAATACAAGTCAACCTATCTTTTCGCAACTTAAATAATATATTTTTTATTACTTTGCATACTGGTTACCATTTTTTGCGACTTAAGTAGCTTCCAAAAAGAAAGAAAAAAATGAAAAATTTTTGATTTTCATTTGGACTTTTGATAGAATTTGGATATATTTGCCGTACCATTCTGAACTGAATGATACTATCTAACATAAACAAATAAAAGTCAATTTACTATGGAAGTCGAAAAAATCATGCAAGCACTGGAGCAGAAGCATCCAGGTGAGTCAGAGTATTTACAGGCCGTACATGAAGTACTCATGTCTGTAAAGGATGTTTACAATCAGCACCCAGAGTTTGAGCGCGCAAGTATTATTGAGCGTATTGTGGAGCCTGAGCGCATCATCACATTCCGTGTACCTTGGGTTGATGACCAGGGAAAAGTACAGGTAAACATTGGTTATCGCGTACAGTTTAATGGCGCTATCGGCCCATACAAGGGTGGTCTGCGCTTCCACGCATCAGTAAACCTCAGTATCTTGAAGTTCCTCGGTTTCGAGCAGACATTCAAGAATGCACTCACCACATTGCCTATGGGTGGTGGTAAGGGTGGTTCTGACTTCTCTCCACGTGGTAAGAGCGATGCTGAAATCATGCGTTTCTGCCAGGCTTTCATGAACGAGTTGTATCGTCACATCGGTCCTGACGAGGATGTTCCTGCAGGCGATATCGGTGTTGGTGGTCGTGAAATTGGTTACCTCTTCGGTCAGTATCGTAAGCTGACTCACCAGTTCCAGGGTATGCTCACAGGTAAGGGCAGAGAATGGGGTGGCTCTATCCTCCGTCCAGAGGCTACAGGTTATGGTGCACTCTACTTCGTTCACCAGATGATGGAGACTCATGGTCTTGACATCAAGGGTAAGACTGTTGCTATCTCAGGTTTCGGTAACGTTGCATGGGGTGCTGCTAAGAAGGCTACCGAACTTGGTGCAAAGGTTATCACATTGAGTGGTCCTGATGGTTATATCTATGACCCAGAAGGCATTAGTGGTGAGAAGATCGAGTACATGCTCGAACTCCGTAACAGTGGTAATGATGTTTGTGAGCCATATGCAGAGAAATATCCTGGTTCACAGTTCTTCAAGGGTCGTAAGCCTTGGGAGCAGAAGGCAGATATCTATTTGCCATGTGCTACTCAGAACGAGCTTAATGGTGAGGATGCCGACAAGATTCTTGCTTACAAGCCATTGTGCGTAGCTGAGGTTTCAAATATGGGTTGTACAGCAGAGGCTGCTGATAAGTTCACTGCAGCGAAGCAGCTCTTCGCTCCTGGTAAGGCTGTTAACGCAGGTGGTGTGGCTACATCAGGTCTCGAAATGTCACAGAACTCTCTCCGCCTCTCATGGAGTCCGGAAGAGGTTGATCAGAAGCTCCATTACATCATGAGCTCTATCCATGAGCAGTGCGTGAAGTATGGTAAGCAGGCTGATGGTTACATCGATTATATTAAGGGCGCCAATATTGCGGGCTTCATGAAGGTAGCGAAGGCTATGCTTGCCCAGGGTGTCGTATAAATAGACCAGTCTATCTATTCCCTCTCCTGCTCTCCAAAGCAGGGAGGGAATAAACTCTATGAGAGAAGGCTGGCGATACTAATAAATTAATATGTATAGAACCAAACTTCTCCTTATAGCGTTATTTGCGCTATGCAACGTCTTTACACTGACTATAAAAGCACAGTCAGATGGTAAAGCTTCTTATTATAGTAACGGATTACACGGTCGCCGAATGAGTAATGGCGAACGTTATGACCGTAATGCTTTTACTTGTGCACATCGCACACTCCCCTTTGGTACACGTCTAAAGATTACGAATCCTCGTAATGGTAAGTCTGTCATTGTCCGCGTAACGGATCGTGGCCCATTTGTTCGTGGACGTGTCGTTGACTTATCATACGCTGCTGCACGCGAATTAGGTACGCTTGCCAGCGGTGTGGCTTACGTGAAGGTTGAGCTTGTACGCAAAGAAACTGAGATACCATTCCCTTCTGAGTCAAATGGTACACTTGAAATACCTGAAATTGAATATGGTACTGCTGGCGTATGCTATGAGTTTATCCCTGAATGGGAAAAGGTTGAAGAGGATAAACCTAAAGAGATTGAGCGCAAAGTTGACACGCGCTTAAATAATAAAAAGAATCTACAGCAAGGCAAGGTGGAGAAAGAAAACATTACTGAGACACGCAAGCAGGTACAAACTTCTACTCCAACTAACCAGCAGGTTACAAAGACTAAGAGTCAGGCGACAGCCCGTACCACTCCTGCTGCAACCAACCGACAGCAGACTGCTCAGCAGAACAAGTCAACCACACAACCTACTACTTCAAAGAACAATTCAAGTAGCAGTTGGACCAACTTCTTCAAACGTGTGAAGGATGGCGTGACTGGACTCTTTGAATAGAAAGGAATAAGACATAAGCAAGCTGCTCCTCCCCCATCCCCTCCCCCATAGGGAGGGGCGTTAATACCGTGATATCCCCACAAAAAGGTTCTTCTGTTAAATGAGTGGACGCTTTTCGTATTGCTTTAACGTAAGAACCATAGTTACTCAGCAAACAAAAACATGGATAAGACTGTTAACTATCTATCCTATTATCATCCTATGCCATTGAAAATCATTTCTTTTTAGACTTCGAAAATATGTAGATAAGGATTTGAAAAATCATTACATAATTTCAAAGAAAACATCTTTAACTAACGGTAAAAACACATATACAAAGCAGCTTTGTAACCATCAGCAAGTCAATTAGTTATAAAGAAGTAAAATAAAAGGTGCTTAATTGGACTTCAAAAGGGCGTTAGTAAGAGCCTTAAAGGGCATCTTTTGCAAGCCAAAAGGGCGTCTTTTAGAAGCCAAAAGAGCATGTATTCAAAATTATGATGTGAAAAATTATGACAGAATAATAAGTTATTAGCCTAATTAGATCAATTAGACCAAATAGCCTAATTAGGCTAATAGGAATAAGTTGTTTGTAGAAATATGTTTAGTCTCTAATAAACGATTTGGGTTAAAAAGAAATAGAGGCTGCACCAGTTTAATGATACAGCCCCATTCCGTCATTTAAAGTTTTAGTTATCAGTAGTTAGTACTTACACAATAATATCTTTATAATCTCTATTTAATCTTACTCTTTTAGAATCCGAACCATAAGACGATTTGCTGACTCTTAATGTTTTCTGTTTATCAACAATCTTACTTACTGGTTCTTATATTGAATTCTGTCACTTTGCTTATACTCTTCTGACCCTGCAAAACAGTTAAAGCAAATCGTGCCATACCATTCTTTAATTTCTTATCAGCCTTCACAAGTGCTGTGTAACGGACACCCTTACCGGGTGCAATACTCTCAATGTGAATAGAAGGGCTGACATAAATATGAGCATTACCAGTTGTTTCCAACACCGATGGCTGCACATCACTAATCGTCTTATCTCCTCGATTCATCACCTCAAAGATAATCTTACCCACCTCATTGCGCGACAAGACACCATCTTGGTTGTCATCAACAAAACGAGCGTTGATAATCTCAATATTCGGTGTATACTGATAATTACCTGCCAACTTATCCACACTTGACTCAGCTGGTGCCTTTGTATTTGGCTGTGCAGCGCTGTAACTGCCTGTATAATCACTGCCTTGGAAATCGTAAATACGATCGTCGCCAGAGTTTGTATTATCAAAGCCGCTGCCGTCTACACTGCCTGACCGTCCATAGTCGTCAGTCTGATTATAATAGTCGTATTCTGATTGGTTTCTCTTCTCACGTGCTTTGCGACGCTGCACCTTCTCATAGTGGTCGTGTACATCCTCTCTCTGACGCTGGTCTGCCTTCTGACCCATCTTAGCACCAATGATAGCACCACCAGCCATACCAACAATCGTACCTATATCTGAACCTCTCGCTCCACCAGCAATACCACCAATAGCGCTTCCAAGAATACTTCCTAACGAGCCACCTGTTACAGCACCTGACCCTGTATAGGTATCGCAACTACTCAGCACCACAGCTGCAGAGAGGGAAAGAATTAAAGACTTCTTCATAACTTACAAATTCTTAACGTTGGCAAAATTAGCTACATATTTTCACACTTACAAAGATATTTCCCTACTCAGCGAGGGGAAAACCCTAAAATACCTAAACATATCTTCCACTACTCTGATTTCCAGAAGTAAAAAGCAATAAAATTTATTATTCCTCTATCGGAAGATACAACATCAAATGATCAAATGCTATATAACGTTTATCAGCCCAAGTGATAATACCAATAGCATCATTCAACGTACAGTTTCTTAACTCTTCATGCTCAGAAACAGAAACTCTATATGACTTCCCATTCTCATCTTTTACAGAGATATAATCTGGTGTTATAGCTTCCAATTCTTGATAGAAAGTATAGGAATAGGCTGCAAAATCATTTACTACCTCCATTCCCTTTTCAGTTGGAGCTACCCAATCATCTTTTGCACGTATCAATTGCATCGGACGAAACCACGACACATCCATCATAAACGACTCAAAAGCTATCTTCGTTGGTTTTTCTCCTCCCCAAAAAACAAAGTGTGGATAAGTGATATCATCCTTTGACAGCTTTTCATTGTTCAACCACTGCAAGACAGAACGGGGATGCTGCACACAGGCATAATCCTCACCATTACTATAGAAGCTTACAGTGAACTCTTGCTGATGAAGTTTACCAACCTCACCTTCCTTCTGAAAATAATGACAAAATAGGTAGCTTGTTGCTAATTCTTCCACTCGCCAATAGTCTGAACATTGCTCACTATGCTGCTCACTCAACCAATAACCATCGAGATTAGGATATAACTGGTCCCACTGATAACGCCGACCAGTCTCTGCAACTTGCTCTGCGCTTGCAAGAATTGACAGATTGCAAAGTATGTCAGCCGTAAGTTTTACCAACCGAATACGCGTCAGTTTCTCTTCCGCTTCCTTTAAAACCTTATGAAAAAGTGTCATCCTCGGGGTCTGTACAAAAAGTATATTCCGATGGCATACTCGCAGGAAAAAGTTATAAACCGACTCATATTGTAGCTTCATCTGCTTCGCATCACCCTGTCGTGTCTCGACTGACAAGGGCAGTGCACCGAGTAACATCAATAGAAAAACAGCAAGACAATAAGCATCTTCTTCTTTTAATCGCAAAAGAAGTTCTCGCTTCTTCGTACCCTCACGTTCTGTTATCTCATCATCAAAAACACAGACATTGACAATTTGCTCACAACATTCTGTCCTCACATCCTTATCTTCGACATCCCCCAGCAAGGACTTGTACCTCTCCATCAGTCTTTCCGCCAACCCATAAGCATCTATCAATCTGTCAAGAGAAATTCCCATTTCATCCTCCCATTCACGCTCCAACTCGTGATAAACAGCCTTACGCAAAAAGACATCTTTCCCTCCAACACGACCAAAGGAATTGTTTCCACTGCCCGCCTTTCCTATATGTTTCCATAGTTCTTCACCACTATTATATAATAGTCTGAGCCGATACACTGCATTCAGTTTTGCCTTTATAGCCCCGTCTTCAGTATGAGTCTTAACAGACTTTCCGCACTTCTTAGCTGCCTCAGTACTTAAGTTGATAGTCTTATCGTCTATATTCATATCTTTCATTCTTAGCTTTGTCATCTTCTATCTGCCTACACATACTATACAGATACAAGTCCTGCCAAACATTTTCTGTTATTAACACCACTTTTCGTCCTCAATCTGTAAAGAAGATTCCGAAGTTCTTTCCTACAATTTTGAGTTCCCCTTTCTTCATATATTACTAATCGCAGCACTTAAGCTACTCTTCCGCAAAAATACAAATTAATTCCTTTGTGCCTCTCACAATTAAATATTTATTTTGCAAACAGAAACAAAAACCTAATGAATTATGAACAAAACAACATTTATCTTAACGATTAGTATTACATTACTCTGTAGCACTACCTTACTCACAACTACCAGTTAAATTGAGTTTTTCTGTTCATAAAGGAGTAAATAGTTCCTACGTTTCAAATATGTTTTATTAACTTGTGATAGTGCAACTCTTTCCCTACAAAGAAGTTGCTTTCTTCACAACAAGACAGAGAAATATAATTTAAATCATCCAACTTATGATCAAAGGTTATATGAATTTCAGATGCGACGACTGCAACAACACTTTCCGTGCATTAGATATTGAGTATGGAGCAACTGTTATGTCAGTTCCAATGCCCTGCCCAAATTGCAACAGCCGCCACACTTACCCTCCAAGCTGGCATATTCTCGGCTTTTATCCTTTCGGCAACAACCATAAGGTTTATAAAAGAATCTGGGAAAGAATGGATAAAGAAGAAAGCAAGTGTGATAGCCAATAGGCTGAAATGTGATAGCTTCCTCGTTTGTTAAAACGATGAACAAGATTAGCAATTTTCAAAAAGTAAGTAAACATTCAAGGATAAAGGATCCACGATAAGAGAGAGAAAGATCTTATTGAGTTTTATTTACTTTATTTTGTTGTTATTTTGTAATTTATAATAAAATTATTATATTTGCAACAGATATTATAGAATGACACGAGTCAGCCACTCGAGTTTAATAGGGACATATAACTAAAAACAAAAGTAAATGAAAATCAAGCTTACTACAAAGCAGTACTTTATAGTACCCTTAATGACATACATGTTTGTATCAATTATAGGATGCTCCTCTAAGGTAAATCATAAACCTACTGCAGATGAACAAGATTCTCTTTCATATGTAGAAACTGCGAGTACAGATCCTGCCCCACTCAGTCAAAAAGAGGCAACAGATATTATGAAAAGTCTATTGATAAGACATTCTCCACAAGCAGAAACTGTTCTTATCAAATACGCATTGTCACAAAATCAGCCAACAATTATCGCAGTATTTAATGAAACTAACTCAGAAGGTTTACCTGAGTTTCATTACGCTATAGCACGAAAATATGGGGACAGTTGGCAACTCGACAAAGCAACGCCTAAAACAGGTTTTTGCGATTATATACATGAATATGACCCTAAATATGATGTTTTTAAAATTGTTGAAATCAAAAACGAACAATACGTATACTTTTCCTATATAAATAATTGCGGAGGTACTGCTTGTGATGGATTCTCTAACATAACCTTTTCATTACTGAATATCAAAAGTGGGAAGGTTATTCACCTCGTTTATAGTGGAGAATACAAAGGAGATTCTGATGATAATCTTTCTGATATCCTATATGGAGAATATTCTAACATTGAGCAATTGAAGTCAGAAGCTCCTTTCTTAACAACATGGTTAGTAAATGCATCAACGAACAGCAAACGCATTTACAAACCAACAAAGGAAGACTTCGACTTAGATGCTCCAAGAAACTTTAGCAAAAAATGGGAAGTTGATAATCAAGCAGTAATAGATCAAGGTATAGGAACTTTGACCTATACATATTATTCCACATTTATACCTGATGGGCTTGAACCCAAAGATGCGTATAACGTCATAGAAAATAAGACATACAAAGTGTTTAGCTATTGGAGAGGATGTGTAACTGCATTTAACAAAAAAGAAAAGAAGTACTTTACTTTAATTGCAGGATATTGGAAGCCAGAGTTAATAAGCTGGAAAGATAAAGATAGCAATGTTTTGTGCATTACAAACTATGGCTCTGAAACGATGACTATAAACATTGATACTGGTGATTTTGACATCAGTAGGAATTAATCTATGTGATCACATAGAATTTATAATCAAAAACAAGATGCGTTTATAAATTACAAACATTCATAACATAAAAATAAAATATAATGATGCAAGACTATGTAAATTTCTTTAACAACAACTGGATTCTTTTAGCAATCCTATGGGTTCTCGTAATTATATTGGCAAGAACAAAAATGGAGATGCACTGGTTAGATATTATAATACCATCATTAGCATTTATATTATGGGGTGTTTTTGCTCTGATAGTATAATCATTACACTTCCGCAAAGATAATAATAGGAGCAATCTACACAATAAAAAACTTATTTCTCCAGTTGTATTTCTAAATCCAACCATAGTGTGACTCTTATAATAGTATCTAATGGCAAAAGTATGAGCCATCACTTTTTTAAACACGTTAGTACAAACCAAGAAAACAACCCCATTAAACCAAAATTTTTAAAATAGAAACAAAATAAAAACATGGATACAATATATTTTCAAGAACTTTTAGAGCAAACACTTGAAGACATACCTTCAACTTTTTAAGATAGGAAAAAATATCAAGGAAAATGAAACAATAGAATGGCTGTCCTCAACCCAAGAAGTTATTATTGAAGCTTTTAGAGACCCCAATACATTCCTATCTCTAAATAGTATTATGACAGCCCATCAAAAGTGTATAATCGAGAGCCTCGACCTTCTTAAAAAAAATCTAATTTTGTTTACTAATTATGCCATATACATATATGACAATTCACTAAAAATAAGCCAAACCATAGAATGGTGGAGAACAGAAACTGTCAAATATGACAGAGGTTATTTCAAATTCGTAGATCATTTTGGTTCAATAATAGGTACTATACAAGCTTCCAGACTTTTCCCTCCTACACCAGATGAGGAAAACAGCTATAAATATTTTGCAGAAGGTTTTACAAATGTTGCTTTTATTGCACCAAACCCTTTAGAAATAGCAGAAAAAAACAAATATGAATATGCCCTTAAGTTGATCGATTTATATATTGAAATAAAGCCAACTATAGAAAATTATATATGTCGTGCATTAATTTATTACTACAAAACAGGAAAAACATCTAAGAACATTGAGGAGTTACAAAAAGTTTTATGTCTAATAGAAATTGCTCTTGAAGAAAATAAAGAGTGTTGGAAACTACATAAATACAAAGGGCAAATTTTAGAACTCATGGAAAAAATTATTGCTTCAAGAAATGCTTATATGGAATCATTAGTTAAGGCGCCAAAGGACCAAAAATATGAACTTCAAAAAAAAATAACAGAGTTAGAAGAAGCAAACGCAGACCTTTGGGACAACTATGTATTGAAGGTACCCTATAAGGAGCGTAAATATATAATGCTTGTCGAAGATTCTAAAATCAAGAATTGTGCAGTTTCAGGAATCACAATATTCAATTCTTCTAATGTTCCTAACTGTATCAATTTCTATGAGAATATGGCTTTGAACAATGAACTATACGTTGGCCACCCCTACAATCCTTCTGTATATATTCCATATAACCAAGCAGAGGATATTCTATTTCAAGATAAAATCCAGGAATTTTGCTATATCTTACAACAACTCGGTGCAGAGGAAATTACAATCACCAGTCTTAAGGGACGAAAAGTCAATGAGATAAATAATAAGAAAGAAGAACTTGAAGTGGCTGCTAATGCTGGAAGATTTGGTAATGCAAGTCTGAATATTGATTCAAGTACCTCTAATTTAATGGATCGTACATCACACGAACAATACGATGTTAAATATGTTTACGACCCTATTGATATGCCTAAAGTTCCTTCAGAAACAATATGGTATCAAAACCAATCTAAATGGCAAAGTATTGCCCTAAGTAGAATTGAAGGTAACACCCTGGAATGCAATGAATGTATTTCAAGTAAATCAATATCCTTTACTACCAGTTCTGAAAAAGAGGATATAAAAGCAAAACTTAAAGTACTTATGGCTAATATAGAAGGTAGAAGCTATGAGGAAGAAGAGAAGCAACTGAGGGAAGAAACCGAGACAATATGGAGGGTGTCGGTCAAGTTCCGTTCTAAAAAATTACTTCAAAAAAATACACTTCCGCAGCCTAACAGTGTTACAACTCTTACAAACAATGAGGATGAATTCCTTAACGAAGTTAGATTCTGTCTTGATGATGATGGCATCATTGATTCAGAAGAACAAGTCTACCTTGACAAAGTAAGCCAAAAACTCGGTCTAACACAGACAAAGGCCCAAGAATTACAAAACTCCTTGATTTCTCCACAACTAACCGACAATGAAAAAGAATATATTGAAACCATTTCAAAACTAACTATAGATGGTAAAATCCCACCATCCTCCCAACGTATTGTCGAAAGATACAGAGAACTGTATAAAGTTAGTTCTCAACGTGCAGAAGAATTAGAATTAAATATCAATATAAAATAATCCTAAATTTCTAAGTTTGCAATTTATATTGCAAACTTAGAGATTTGGGACAAATATACCTTATGAAAACTTCATTAACATTCTACGATTTTATTAACAATGTAATTATTGGCTTTTTACTAATAATAGCATGTCTACCTATGGACAATATATCCATCAATATTCCATGGGAAATTGTTATAATACCTTCATATATCATAGGTCTAACTTATTCAAAAGCAAATGAAATGTCTTTAGGTAAGATTTTAAGAAACCAATCAACTCTTATAAGAAAAAGCTATATTGAGATAAAAAGGAGTTTTATTTTAAGACACCAAATACAAGACACTAATAAATCAAAAAAATACGAAGGAAAATATTATAAGGCCTATTATAAGGGTTGGAAAGAATATTGCGAAAGAAACATTGAAATATTAGAGGCTCAATTAGCATTTATAAGAAATATCTGGCCAATACTCGTAGCCTATTTTATTGGAATTATAACAACTACTAACCATCTAATGCCATCCATAGTCGAATATAGAATCAATCTGTTACCAATAATAGGTTTATTATCTTTTATGTTTATATTACGACTCCCTCTTCCTCCAAACAGTACACTTTCTTCCCCAAATGTTACTAAATTACCTTCTATTACAATTTTATTATTTATCGCAGAGCCTCTATGACTATAACCACCATAAACATTACCACCAATTTTAGATTTTCCTTTTATTGTTATTGTATTATTACTTACTACTGAACTTTGTCCAGCACCACCATAAACACTTCC
>ERZ1699239.322-NODE-322-length-13062-cov-5.349981_pt1 | contig 13062 bp, 9 predicted proteins | sample MGYA00581536_ERZ1699239 | MGnify/ENA primary metagenome ERZ1699239 (study PRJEB42319, sample SAMD00040333) | human oral metagenome | material: saliva | host: Homo sapiens | study: EMG produced TPA metagenomics assembly of PRJDB4115 data set (Metgenomic analysis of...
AACAGCGCACCCGTTTCGACCTCGAAATGCTCTACGAAATGGGCTTCTGCAAAGGCATCGAAAACTACTCCCGCCACTTCTCCGGCAAAAAAGAAGGCGAACCGCCGCCCACGCTGATGGACTACCTGCCCGACAACGCCATCATGTTCATCGACGAAAGCCACGTTACCGTTACCCAAATCGGCGGCATGTACAAAGGCGACGCATCGCGCAAGCAAAACCTCGTTGATTACGGCTTTCGCCTGCCTTCCGCTCGCGACAACCGCCCGCTCAAATTCCACGAATTTGAAAAAGTCATGCCGCAAACCATCTTCGTTTCCGCCACCCCCGCCAAATACGAAGAAGAACACGCCGGACAAGTGGTCGAACAAGTCGTCCGCCCCACAGGGCTGGTCGATCCCCAAATTATCATCCGCCCCGTCGCCACCCAAGTCGATGACTTGATGAGCGAAATCAACGACCGCATCCAAAAAGGCGAACGCGTGCTCGTTACCACCCTCACCAAACGCATGGCGGAACAACTCACCGACTATTACAGCGAACTCGGCATCAAAGTGCGCTACCTGCACAGCGACATCGACACCGTAGAGCGCGTTGAAATTATTAGAGATTTACGGCTCGGACTGTTTGACGTACTCGTCGGCATCAACCTATTGCGCGAAGGCTTGGACATCCCCGAAGTCTCCCTCGTCGCCATCCTCGACGCTGACAAAGAAGGCTTTCTGCGCTCGCACCGCAGCCTGATTCAAACCATAGGCCGCACCGCGCGTAACGTGAACGGCGTCGCCATCCTGTACGCCGACAAAATCACCGACTCCATGAAAGCCGCCATCGACGAAACCGAACGCCGCCGCGAAAAACAGATTAAATTTAACGAAGAACACGGCATCGTGCCGCAGCAGATTAAAAAACAGGTCAAAGACATTATCGACGGCGTGTACCACGAAGAAGACAGCGGCAAAGGTCGTCTGAAAGGTAAAAACAAGGTTAAAGTCGGCGAAATTCACAGTGAAGAAGACGCAATTAAAGAAATTGCCAAACTGGAAAAAGCCATGCAGCAGGCGGCTAGGGATTTGCAGTTTGAAGAGGCAGCTGTGTTACGCGATAAAATTAGGAATATTAAAGAGAACTTATTGTTTGGATCGGAATAAATTTAGGAGAATCCGTCTTAGTAGATAAGTATTTTAGGTTGAGGATAACATTTTCAGTTTATAAAATACCGTATTTTATTAAATAGCTGGTTAAGCTTTTTACTTAGAAGTTTTTGAAGCTTAGAATAAGTTTGATATATTGCATATAGTTAAGCCTATGGTTAAATGGACTTGTATATAGGATGTGAAAATTTTTTAGAAGAGCTTGTATAGTTCTATATTAAACGTTTAATTAGTTAATAAATGGTTAGATAGTTACAAAGGTAATATTAAGAATCTATGTGCTAATATTTAACCAATATGGTTATTTTTATATATAATTGATTTTTTGAGTATAAGGCTATTTAAAATGCAATGGAATATTCCTGAAGTTCCCGCAACATTAGTTCCAGAAGTCAAAAATAAGTGGGGAAAGCCATGGATGTGGGCCGCTACTTTGGCATTTGCATGTTGCTGTTCATTGCTATGGATTTTATTGTTGAAAAAGTATGCAATTTATTCGTTGGCATTTCCTGTTATATGGTTTGCAGCACTTTCTTACCGCTATATTTCTTCAGTCCATCGTTATGCCGCTATGGAGGCATGGCAGAAAGAAAAAGACAATATTCGTAGGAAGTGGACAGAGTGGGCTGGTAAGAGGGTAGCTGTAATAGACGCTTATGTAGCTCTGCCGTCTGAAATTGCACTGAATGATGTAATTGCTGAAACTAAAGGTAATGAGAGATTTGATTGTATTGCTTTTATTGATGAAGAAAATAACTTTGAACGACCATTGTGTCATGAAACAACGGTGTGGCAACTAGAAGAAAGAATTAGATCTTTGGCTGAGTTTTCAAAAAAATTGACCGTACATATCCATACTCCTGACAACGATATTTATGAAGCCTGGCAAAATAAGCTAATCAATATGTCGGAAACTATTGGTATAGAAAACTTGGATCTAGTCATAATGCCTCTGCAGGATATGAGTGAATTTATCAATAATTGGTTTGAGAAATCCGAACCTGAAGGTATCCATGCTGTCTTATCGGCTTGGTTAAATCCAGATATAGATGATTTAGAATTTACTGAAACAGTAACCTGGATAGTTTTTTCCTCTCAGCATTTGGCTAAACAGAATAATCTACCAATTCGTGCATGGGTACAACGACCTATTACGCTGGATGATGGAAAACAACCACAGTTATTGAAAAAATATGTGGATTATGGATTACATGGTGAAGCAGTTGATGCAGTATGGTTTGCTTCCTCACATGAGGAAATCCAGCAATATATGGATGGTATTAAGGCAGCAGGAGGAGACTGGCATTACGACAGAAATAGTGTTTTAAGACATAATCCTGGACTTTTTATGGGACCTCTTGCTTCGGAAAATCAATTGCTCATGTTAGGTTTGGCTGTTGAAAATACTGAGCAGAAAAATCAGTTATTTGGTTGGAATACAGATAATGGTTTTTATATGGGGCGTCTGATTCAGGCTTATAGTAATGTCTGAGATCAATCTGGTTTATAGGAATTTTGACGGCAAAGGAATGCAAAAATGAAGGGTATTATTAGATTGGGTGATTCAACTACGCATGGTGGTATGGTCATTCAAGCATCTTCCCAAATGACTATTGAAGGAAAACCTGCGGCACTAGTTGGCGATTTAGTTAGTTGCCCTATAACTGGTCATGGTGACAATCCGATTATTGAAGGCAGTCAGTATATGATGTTTGAAGGTAAAGCAGTTGCTGTTGATGGTTGCAAGACTGCATGCGGATGTGCTCTGATTAGTAGTCTGCCTAGTGTTGGGAGTGATTAAAAAAATCCTCTTTCCTTTCTGGAAAGAGGATTTTTCAAGTTTACCTAATTGCTTATTTCTTTTCTTTAGGCATTTGAGATACCAATGACAAGTTGACATCCAAGCCTTCGATTTGGAAGTGTGGGCGGGCAAACAGGCGGACTTTGAAGAAACCCGGGTTGTCCTCGATATCTTCCACCAATACTTTTGCCTCTCTTAGCGGATGTGTTGCCTGCAGCTCGTCGCTCGGGTCGGTCATTTCCGTTACCAGGGTATTGATCCAAGTATTCAGTTCCAACTCAAGCATGCGGCGGTCTTTGGTGGTACCGATGTTTTCACGCTGGATCAGTTTGAGGTAGTGCGCCAGGCGGGAGAGCAGGAAGACGTAAGGCAAACGGGCGTTGATGCGGCTGTTTGCGGTTGCTTCCTTGGTCTCATACAACGCAGGTTTCTGAGTCGAGTTGGCGGAGAAGAAGCAGGCGTAATCGCGGTTTTTATAGAAAGACAGCGGAATAAAGCCCAGATTGGCAAATTCGAATTCACGGGTTTCCGGAATCAGGACTTCTGTCGGGATTTTCATTTGATTGCCGGTGCCCAGGTCGTACATGTGAATAGGCAAATCTTCAATCAAGCCGCCGGCCTGCGGGCCGCGAATTTGGACGCACCAACCGTTATTGATGAAGCTGCGCACCATATTGGCGGCAAAGGCGAATGATGCATTTGCCCACAGATAGCGGTTATGCTCCGTACCTTTTACCTGTTCCTCGTAATTGAAGCTGCGGACAGGCACGGTATCGCTGCCGTACGGCAGACGGGCGAGGAAGCGGGGAAGGGTCAAGCCGATATAGCGTGCATCGTCTGTTTCGCGGAAGCTTTTCCATTTGATGTATTCGGCACGGTCCATATAGTTGGCCAAATCTTGGATGGCGGCCACTTCTTCCATGCTTTCTTTGCCGAAGAAAGATGCACCGACCGAGCCGATAAATGGCATATGTGCAGAAGCAGAAACACGCGAGATATTGCGCAGCAAAGCCATATCTTGAGGGCTGCGGTCAAATTCGTAGTTTGAAATCACGGCGCCGATAGGTTCGCCGCCCGGGGTGTCGTATTCGTTGCTGTAAGTGTGGCGGTACAGTCCGCTTTGCACGATTTCAGGCGCATCTTCAAAGTCTTGAATCAAATCCTCTTTGGAAACATCAAGAATTTCAATTTTGACATTGTGACGGAAGTCGGTTCGGTCGACTAAGAATTTCAAACCGCGCCATGCGGATTCGATTTTTTGAAATTCTTCGTTATGGAGGATTTCATCCAGTTGACGGCTGAGTTGTTCGTCGATACGGGCAATGTGGTAATCGAGCAGGCTTTTGTCCAGGCGTTCCACTTTTTGGGAAGAGTCTTGGATCATTTTCATGAAGACGCTGACGGCTGCGGCGATACGTTCGTCGGCAGAGGCTTCCGACATTTTCTCGGCACTTTGGAATTGCTCGATATCGATGACGGAGTCAACGGCGTTCAGATTGATTTTTTTACACAGATCTTCATAAACACTGTTTGTGCTTTCTTGTTCGATAACTGTAGTTTGGGCTTGGGCCTTTTGGCTTTTTTGCATATTTGAATCCTTACGGGTATTTCAGACGGCCTTTGATGTTACTTATTATTGATAGGTGCGATTTTTTCAAGACGGTCGCGCAGTTCGGCAGACAGGTTTTCGTCACGTAGAATGGTTTCTAATTCGCGACGGAAAGCAGAGTCGTCCAACAAGTTGGATTTCAAATCGCGAAGCAGGTTGCGCATAGCCAGCAAGGCACGCAATTCCGGCACATTCTGGGCAATTTGCTCCGGATGGAAGTCGCGCATAGATTTGAAATCCAAATTCACATTCATTTCGCCGCCGGCAGGAGAGAGTGTGTTTTTGACGGTCAGATTGGCTTTAGGATTGAAATCGGATAATACTGAATCAAAGTTGTTTTTGTTAATATTGACTTTTTCTTTTTCGGCAAGGTCGCGTTTATCTTGGCCGTTGCTGTAATCGCCGGTTACCAAAAGCTTAAGCGGTAACTCAACCTTTTTTTGTGCGCCGCCGGTATGCAAGTCCAATTTAATATTGATACGGGAAGGCGGAACTTCGTTTTGAAAACTTTTGCTCACGATGAAATTTATCCTTTTTTGATAGATTAAATGACACTTATGTCATTTTTTCAAATAAAATGCAAGGTATGGGATCAGGAAATATCCTGATTGGTTAGTATAAATGTTAGACAGATAGCTTGTCTATCGTATTCAAATTTACCGGAAAAAGGTTTTTCAGTGAAATTTCACAAGCCGTTATGGGAAGAGGGGGTACTCCTATCGCCTCAACATTTTCAACAACAAGACAAATTCAATAATCATATGCATACCCTGTTAATGAGAATGATGGGGGATTTTAGATGGGGCTGTTTTCAATGTGAATTTGACCGTCAGGCATTAGAAGTTGGAAAAATCAAATTAGATACACTTCAGGCATGCTTGCCGGATGGCACCTTAATTGATTTGCAGGCCGGCGGACGCCACGTTAATGTGCGCAATATTGAAGGTCTGCCTTTACAGCAACGAAATGTTGTATTGTTGGCACTGCCCGTCTATCAGGCACATGTTTCAAACTTGGTAGATGAGGATGAAACCAAAGATACGCCCAAGCGCTTTGTTAAGAGCTTTGAGAAGGTGGAGGATATTTTCTCTACCGAAGAAACAGAGTTTGCGGTGGAGGGATTGAATCTCACTATTCGTTTCGATTTTGAACAAAATGACGACTATATTACCTGTCCTATCGGCGTAATAGAGAAAGATGAGACGGGCGCTTTTGTTTGGGCTAAAAACTATATCCCGCCATTGTTATCCATAACAGGGTCGGAAACTTTATTCTCTTGTCTTAACCGCATTACTTTGATGGTATTATCCCGTATAGAGAATTTGTCCGCCCGCCGCCGCTCTCGGAGCGAAAGTGTCGTTGATTTTTCAGTTTCCGACTCGATGTTGTTTTGGTTTCTGCATGGCTTAAATACCATTTATCCGGAATTGAAGCACCTGAATGATTATCCGCAGAAACATCCGGAAGAGTTTTATAAACTTTTGGTACGCCTGCTGGGTATGCTGTATACCTTTAGAGCCAACGAGTCCGTTAAAGAAATAGACTCATATGATCACTTTGATTTGTTTGGAACATTCAACCGTTTGGAACAAAAGATCCGTGATTTGCTGGATGAGGTTATTCCTTCCCCTGTGATCGAATTGTCACTGGAGCATCTGAAATCGACGCATTGGCGCGCCCAGATATTTGATGACCGAATCAATGCTGATGCAGAGTTTTATCTTTCCGCCCATTCCGACTCCGTTGACTTCTTGGAATTGCAAAAACAGTTGCCTTTGGTCAGCAAAATCGGTGCGCCTGATGATGTGGAGCGGGTAATTAATACGGCAGTGGTCGGCGTACCTTTACATTACCTCCATCAAACTCCGCCGGGCCTGCCTTTTAGAATGGACAATGTGTATTTTAGGTTGGATAAACGGCATGTCGCGTTTGATAGGATGATGCAGTCCCAAGTATGCAGCATTTATGTTCCGGCCTCTATTTCTGATTTACATTTAAGCCTATTTGCAGTAGTGAGTATTTAATATGAATAACCAACCCTTAATTAGAACCGTTTTGAGAGATACTGCTTTGGCGGTATCCGCATTATCTGCCGGCTTTACACCTGACCATTCCGAATCATGGTATGCTCATTGCAAAAATCTGATTCAGGATTTAAAGACTAAATTAGCCGAGCTTGGATGGAAAGAGGCGGATATTGAAGAAGTTTCCTATGCCCAATGCGCCCTTTTGGATGAGGTCGCACTGCGCACGCTGAAAGGTAACGACAGGGAAGTATGGGAAAGAAACCCTATGCAGGTTTGTTTTTTCCAATCATATAATGCAGGGGATATCCTGTGTGACCGAATCGAATCTTTGTGTAAAAACCACAAGGATGCCAGCCCCTTGGTGGCGGAAACCTATCTGAGTGTGATTAATTTGGGCTTCAGGGGCCGATATGTTCTGGATGAAGATGCATTGCACACCGCACAGGAACAGTTGAAAAAAATCACACCTGCCTTCCCAAGCAATGCCGTATCGGAAGACGGTAAGTTGTTTTATATAGATCAAAAGGGAACGCCGCTGAAAAAAGCATTCAGCCTCCGTCCTGCCTGGCTACTTGTAGGAAGCATTGTTGTGGCAACGGTTGCATACTTTGCATTTAGATATTATCTGGATGGTTTGGTTGAGCAAATACAAGCATTGTAATTTCAAGTGTTTATATAATGACTTATCGGAAAATTTCAGTTCTGGCGCCCCTGGCTGTTTTTGAGCTCGTTTTGCTGTATGTATTCGCAGTATATTGGCAGACAGGTTGGATAATCAAAGGCTGTGCTTGGGCATTGTCCGTTGTGGCGGCCTTTTATTATTGGCATTTTTATCTAAAGAAAAAACGCGAACAAATCAATACGGATTTTTGGAAGAAAATCGCAGAAGAATTGGATTCCAACGGAGATTTGGGTTGCTATACCATTCGTCTGCATGACTCTTCTGTGCCGAGAAAGTTGGTAGAGAGGGTAAATGAAACCGTCTATATCAATATGTCGGGTTCGGAAAATCTGCATCCTGTCGTTTCCAATTTGCTTGAAAATACAGCCCATAAGTATGTTTCTGTGAGCCTGGAGCTGTGGCTTTCCCCGGCGGAAAATACTGATATTGCGACCACTTTACGCACATGGTTGCGTAATATACTTTTTCTGCAGAAGAGCACAGGTTTGACTATCCCGGTGCACTGGTTGATTCAAACGCCGGTGTCTTTTTTGTTTGATAGAAAAAACATCCATTCTGTTTTTTCTATCATCAATAAGAAAGAACACAACCGTCTGCAGATAAACGAATTCTTAAAGAATCTGAAAAACGCCCTGTCCCTTAAATTCCTGCATGACAGCAATGCCCAGTATAGCCATCAATATGTTTATCTGATGGAGGCGCTGAATTTTTTAGAAGAAAAATTCTTAAAAAATACAGATAGCGGATGGGAGTATGTGGACATATGCAGTTTAAGCCTTGCCGATTGCGGAAATTTTCAAAATACATCTGAATGGGCCGCTTATCTGGTAAAAAATACAGATGGTCTTATTCCGACGGTAAAAAGCGTTCAACATGATTCGGTAAGATACATCCTATCCGAATATCTGGATAAATATGCCGTTTATCATAGAAATCATATTTCAGATATGATTTTTAAGGTATTATTCATTGGTGTTGTCGGTTTTTTTCTGGCTGCGTCGTTTTCAACTGTCAACAACAGCCGTTTGTTGGAACAAATCGGCACGCATATAGCGGACTTCCGTATGGAAACGGATAAAGCCGAACAGGATAAAAAAATAGGGCTGTTGAAGCAGGACTTGAAATTGCTTGAAGGATACCGTAATCACGGTGTTCCTGCATATTTGGGTTTAGGACTGTATCGTGCACAGGCTTATATCCCCAAATTAAAAGCCTTAATCCCTGCCGAAGTTCCTAAAGCACCCGAGCCTGTCAAAAAGCTGGAGCCGGTGGTTCTTACCCTGGACAGTTTGGCGCTCTTTGAAACCGGCCAGTTTGAATTAAAAAATAATGCCAATAAAGCATTGATTGGCGTATTGAAGGCAATTGAATCACATCCTGATACCCGCATTTTAGTTGAAGGCCATACCGATAATGTCGGAAATCCTGTTTCCAATCAGCAGTTGTCAGAAAAACGGGCCCAATCCGTCAAAGACTGGTTGGTAATTTCTTCCAATGTTCCGGAGGGCAGGTTTGAAGTCAAAGGTTTTGGTGATACCAAACCGATTGCAGACAATCAGACAGAAGATGGTAAGGCCAAGAACCGTAGGGTTGAGATTATCCTTATTCCCTCGGCAACACAGTAATTCAATGCAGCACAAGTTGCTTTAAGCCTTAAAACTTAAAGCGTTTTTAATAAAACTAAGGAGTAAAAATATGGCAATTCCTGCTTATATGTGGCTGAAAGACGATGGCGGTTCCGCTATTAAAGGTTCCGTTGACGTTAACGGCCGTGAAGACAGCGTTGAGATCGTTGAGTTCCAACACAATGTCCGCATTCCTACAGATGCCAACACCGGCAAACTGACAGGTACCCGCGTTCATGAACCTATCGTATTGTACAAAGAATACGATGCGTCTTCTCCATACTTGTACAAAGCCGTAACCACCGGCCAAACTTTAAAAGAAGTCGAAATCAAGTGGTATCAAATTGATGCATCCGGTCAAGAGAAAGAGTACTTCAATACCAAACTGGACAACGTTAAAGTTGTCGCAGTAGGTCCTGTAATGCACAACATCAAAGACCCTGCACGCGAGCGTTACAACCACTTGGAACGCGTTGAATTGCGCTACGAAAAAATCACTTGGACTTATAAAGACGGCAACATCATTCATTCCGACAGCTGGAACGAAAGCCGCGCTTAATCATCCACATAAAGTGCTGCCTGATAAAGGTAGCACTTTTTTATAACACATTTTTACATCAGGGATATCAAATGTCTGCACATGATCAAGCCTTATTATTACGTCGTCTGAATACGCATTGCCAACAGGCAATGGAAGCCGCCGCCGGTTTATGTCAAACACGGGGTCATGCCGAAATTACGGTTGACCATTTGTTTATCAAGTTATTGGAATTAGGGGATGGCGATGTCGGTGCCTTATTGAGACGTTATGAAATTGATTCGGAAAACATCTGGAACCCTTTGCTGGACACGATGGACAAACTGCCGCGCAATGTCCGCGGTAATCCTTCACTGTCCAAATCACTGGTCAGCCTATTGTCAGACGCATGGCTGCTGGCAAGTGACGAAGGCGCATCGGAAATCCGTTCCGCTTATCTGTATCAGGCATTGTTGAAATCCCCTTACCGTCTGATGACGCAGGATGCATGGCCGCTGTTGAGTCTGACGGAAACCCAAATAGGCCGTCTGAAAACATGGTTGGATGAAGTCTCAATCGAAGGCACCAACAATACGTTTGCCCAAACTTCTGCCGAAGAAGGTCAGGACGGTACTCAGGCCGAATTCAAATCACAACCGGTTAAAGCAACCGGACAAAACGATGCATTGGCGCGCTTTACCGTCAACCTGACTGAAAAAGCAGCCCAAGGCGGCATCGACCCCGTATTTGGCCGCGAAACGGAAATCCGCCAAATGATGGATATTTTATCGCGCCGCCGTAAAAACAATCCGATTTTGGTCGGCGAGCCGGGTGTCGGCAAAACCGCACTGGTAGAAGGCCTGGCCTTGAAAATTGCCTCGGGCGAAGTGCCTAAAATATTAGAAAACACACAGGTATTGGTCTTGGATTTAGGCCTGCTGCAAGCAGGTGCGGGCGTCAAAGGCGAATTTGAACAACGCCTGCGTAACGTGATTGAAGCCGTTCAAAATTCCGAAGAACCCATCTTATTGTTCATTGACGAAGCGCATACCTTAATCGGTGCCGGCAACAGCACCGGTGGCGCAGATGCCGCCAACCTCTTAAAACCGGCCTTGGCACGAGGTGAATTGCGCACCATTGCCGCCACAACCTGGAGCGAATACAAACAATATTTTGAAAAAGATGCCGCATTGGAGCGCCGTTTCCAAATGGTTAAAGTAGAAGAGCCCGATGATGAATCCGCCTTTACCATGCTGCGCGGCTTGAAACAGCGTTATGCCGCTTATCATAAAGTCCATATCCAGGATTCCGCAGTCATTGCAGCCGTGCAACTCTCCAGAAAATACATTACCGGCCGCCAGCTGCCCGACAAAGCAGTAGACTTGTTGGATACAGCCGCCGCCCGCGTCCGCATGAGCTTAGATACCGTTCCTCATATCTTCGGCTTGATGGAGGCACAGGTCTCCTCGCTGCAACGGGAATTGGAAGCATTGGATGCCGACAAACAACTGGGCCGTCTGAACGCGTCGCAAGAAGAAAGCATCCGACAAGTCGAGCAGGAAATTGCCCAGCTGAACGAACAACGCGAAGAAATGAAGCGCCGCTATCAGGAAGAAAAACAATTGTCGGACGAAATCCAATCCTTAATGGAAGCCGCCAAAAATACAGAATTGACTTCCGAAGAGCGGGAAGCCGCACAAAAAAGCCTGACCGAGAAACAGCAACAGCTGGATGCCGTCGTCGCAGGCAAACCGCTGATTTTTACCAGCGTCGATGAAACCGTGATTGCCGACATTATCGCCGACTGGACAGGCGTGCCCGCAGGCAGCGTACTCAAAGACGAACTGGCCAACCTGCTGCAGCTTGAAAGCCTGCTTGAGCAACGCGTAGTCGGACAAAGCGAAGCCATCCATGCAATTGCGCAAAGTTTAAGGGCCGCCAAAGCCGGCCTGAAAACCAACGACTCCCCATTGGGCGTATTCCTTTTAAGCGGCCCATCCGGTGTCGGCAAAACAGAAACCGCCCTAGCATTGGCAGACGCACTCTTCGGCGGCGAAAAATCACTGATTACCATCAACCTGTCCGAATACCGCGAAGCACACACCGTTTCCCAACTTAAAGGTTCACCTCCGGGGTATGTCGGCTACGGCGAAGGCGGCGTATTGACCGAGGCCGTACGTCAAAAACCATACAGCGTCGTATTGCTGGACGAAGTCGAAAAAGCCCATAAAGACATCCTCAACCTCTTCTACCAAGTATTCGACAAAGGCATGATGCGTGACGGCGAAGGCCGGGAAATCGACTTCAAAAACACCGTTATCCTGATGACTTCGAACTTGGGCGCAAACGAACTGACCCAGTTGCTGAAACCGCAAGAGCCAGAAGAGGCAGAAGCAGCAGAAGAAAACCAAGAAGCAAACGGACAAGAACAGATCGCCGATACTGAGGTAGAACTTTCTGCACAAATGCCGGAAACCCCGTCTGAGCACACCGATGTTTCAGACGGCCCTGCAGAAGCCGAAGAAGCACCCGAATACAGCTTGGAAGAACTGGCGGAAGCCATCCATCCGATACTGACAGACCACTTCCAGGCCGCATTGTTGGCGCGTATGCAGGTCGTTCCTTACCGTCCGTTGGAAAAAGAAGCATTGGCTCAAATCGTTAGACTGAAGCTGGATAAAATTGCAGATCGACTTTACGAAGCCCATCAAACACGCCTCAGCTACAGTAAGGATTTTGCGGCGCTGTTGGCTGATTCCTGTACGACCGGCGACAGCGGTGCGCGCAACATCGACCACCTGCTGAACCGTCAGGTGATGCCGGCGATAGCCCAAAGCTTTTTACAATGGCAGCAGACGGCGGGCCATATGCCGGAGCGAGCGAGCTTGGAGGTTGGAGAAGAAGGTATAGACGTCTTGTTTGAGTAATGCGGATTAAAGGCCGTCTGAAGGGGATCCGATGGGGCGGGTACCTTTCAGACGGCCTTTTCCCCATTCATCCCATTCGCTTTACCATCGGCATAATCCAAGTTAATATATCAAATTCATTGTCATTCTAAAATTGTCTCGTCATGACCGCCCGCCAATCCTACCACCTCACCTTTGCCCGTTTCTCCCCCTCACTTTCAGTCCGCTCCTTCAGCGCATCCGAAGCGGTCAATACCGCTTACCACGTCGAAATCACCGTCACTTCCACCGATTCCTCTTTGCCTCTGTCTTCTTACCTCAACCAGCGCGCAGCATTTGAGATTCGTCCGCAGGAAGGTTTACTGTCGGAAGTGGCCGGGGCATTCGGGTCTGCTTCAGACGACCCGCCGGCGAAGCAATGGCAGGGCATTATCACCTCATGCGAGAAGTTGTCCGTATCCAAGGATGAAACCGTTTACCGCTTTGTTTTAGAGCCGCGCTTCGCGGCAATGAAACATTTCCAAACCTCCCGGCTGTTCCAACACCAAACCGTCCCCGACATCGTTGCCGCCGTCTTCAAACACCACGGCTTCTCCGGTGTCGACTACCGTTTCCAAAAGAGCCGTACCTACAGCGTACGCGAGTACGTCACCCAGTATCTCGAAAGCGACTTCGACTTTATCAATCGTCTGTGTGAAGAAGAGGGTATTTGGTATGCCTTCGAACAGCATGAACAACATG